>Ga0335074_10000105_pt1 | contig 142699 bp, 100 predicted proteins | sample Lox_Sample_23_FD_206715 | JGI IMG/M metagenome (GOLD analysis project Ga0335074, IMG submission 206715) | Soil microbial communities from Loxahatchee National Wildlife Refuge, Florida, United States - Lox_Sample_2.3 | ecosystem: Environmental > Terrestrial > Soil > Wetlands | place: USA...
AGACGCTTGCGGAAAATAAGGACGACCGCGCCGTAGACAATGCCGCTGGCCAGTATCGCAAGCGCGAGCAGCGCCTGCTGGCGGAACAGATGGAAATGCAGCAGGCCGCCGCCGATGTCGACCGCCGCATAAGCCGCGCCGGCTGTTCCCGCGGCCGCAAGGACTATCGGGACGAGCGCGCGCCAAAAGTCTCGACTGAATTTCAAAAGATCGCGACGCCGCGCGAGAAACACGAGGAGACCGACATTCACCCACGCTCCGATCGCCGTCCCGAGCGCAAGGCCCGCAATTCCGAAACCCGCACCGCGCACCAACGCGAGCTTGACGGCGATATTGACGACGACGGCGGCCACGGTGACGCGTGCCGGCGTTCTTGTGTCGTGGCGCGCATAAAAGGTGGGTCCGAAAACACGCACCAGTGCCATCGCCGGCAACCCTATGCCGTAGGCGCCCAGCGCTGCCGCAGAAAGCAGCGCATCTTCCGTCGAGAAGTGACCGCGCACGAAAACAGCACGCATGATTGTTTGGGGAATGACCGTAAACGCGGCCAGGAACGGCAAGGTGAAAAGCAGCGACAGCGCGGCAGAGCGATTCTGTGCGCGATCGGATCCATCGCGGTCGCCGAGTGCGAGCTTCGCCGACATCTCCGGCAAGAGAACCGTACCGATCGCGATACCCAGCACGCCCAGCGGCAACTGGTTGATCCGGTCGGCATAGTAGAGTTCGCTACGGCTTCCAGCCGCCAGATAGCTCGCCAAAACGAGATCGATGAAAGGCGCGACGACGACGCTGGCGGCGCCGATGGTCACGGCGCCAAGCGCCATAAAGAATTCTTTGATCTCGGGCGTCCAGCGCGGCCAGGTGATGCGCAGGCTGAGACCGTGACGCGCGCCGGCCCAGAGCATGAAGAAAAGTTGCAGGAAACCGCTGATGAGCACGCCCCACGCTGCGGCGTAAGCGGCATTGGGAAACCAGTTCGAGAGCAGCAGCGTGCCGATCATCGCGACGTTCTGAAAATTCGACCAGGCCGCGGCGGCCCAGAACCTCTCGACCGCGTTCAGCATCGCAGAAATTTGAATCGCCACGACCGTCAGGATCAAATAGGGAAAGGTGATCCGCGCAAGGCTGACGGTGAGCGGAAGCTGTCCCGGATTTTTCGCGAAACCCGGCGAGATGACGTGCATGATCGCCGGCATGAACGCCATGGCCAGCACGAGGAACACGACCTGCACCAGCATCTGCCATGAGAAGACGCGGTCGGCGAATGTCGCCGCTGCGTTCTTCTCGCCCCTCGCCCAGAGCGTGGCGTAGCGCGGAAGGAAGGCGGGGTTGACGGTGCCTTCGCCGAAGATCGTGCGGAAATAACCCGGAAACAAAAACGCCACGACGAAGGCGTCCGACAATACACCGGCGCCCAATATCTTCGCCTGGAGGACATCGCGCAGAAAGCCCGTGATGCGCGACAGCAGCGTGAATCCGCCGACGGAGAGAAGACGCTTGAACATCTAGTGCTTCGCCTCGGCGACGAGCTTCTCGACATAAGGCAGCATGCGGTCGACGATCACCTTCACGCCGGCGGGATTGGGATGCATGCCGTCGGCCTGGTTGAGTTTGGGAATGAGCGCGACGCCATCGAGCACAAAAGGATAAAGCAGCACGCCGTAGTCTTTCGCAAGCTTGGGATAGATGGGATCGAACGCCTTCTGATATTCGGGCCCGAGATTGCGCGGCGCCTTCATGCCGAGGAGCAGCACCGGCACATGCGCGGCTTTGAACTTGGTGAGCATGGCGGCGATGTTCTTTTTGGTCAGCGCGGGATCGATGCCGCGCAGCGCGTCGTTCGAACCCATCTCGACGATCGCGGCGTCCGGATGATCGGCGAGCGACCAGTCGAGGCGCGACAGGCCGTCGGACGACGTATCGCCCGAAACGCCCGCATTGACGATGGTCGCATCGATGCCGGCGGCTTTCAGCTTCTGCTGCAGGACGACGGTGAACTCGGTGCCGGGCGGCAGGCCGTAGCCCTGCGTCAGGCTCGTGCCGAATGCGAGGATCTTGATCGGCGCGGCCTCAACCGTCGCAGGCGCTAGAAACGCGACCGCCAGCAAAAACCCCAGGAGAATATGCTTGAAACGGGGGCTGCTCATGCCATATCGCCAATAGCGCCTTCTGTTGCAGCTCCCGCGCCAGGCCCGCGACCCTCGCACCGAGTCACGATCATGACCGCGATCAATCTCGAAGACGTACGCCTCACACTGGCGAGCGCCGCCGGTCCGGTCAACATCCTTGCCGGCATTTCGCTGACAATTGCTGAAGGCGAGACGGTGGCGCTGTTGGGGCCGTCGGGCTCCGGCAAATCCTCGCTTCTGATGGTGGCGGCCGGCCTCGAAGCGCCGACGTCGGGATGCGTGTCCGTCGCAGGCACCGACCTGACGCGGCTGGGCGAAGACGCGCTGGCCCGTTTCCGCAGAGCCCATGTCGGCATTGTCTTTCAGTCCTTTCATCTGATCCCCACCATGACCGCGCTCGAGAACGTGGCCGTGCCGCTGGAATTGCAGGGCGCCAAGGATGCGTTCGCACGTGCCACAGCCGAACTCGATGCGGTGGGATTGGGCGCGCGGCTTGAACATTATCCGAGCCAGTTGTCCGGCGGCGAACAGCAACGCGTCGCACTCGCCCGCGCCATGGCACCGAGACCGCAGGTCCTCTTCGCGGATGAACCTACGGGCAATCTCGACGGACAGACCGGCGCAGGCGTCGCCGATCTTCTCTTTGCCTTGCAGGCGCGCGCGGGGACGACGCTCTTTCTCGTCACGCATGAAGAGGTGCTCGCCCGGCGCTGCCAGCGCATCGTGCGGCTGAAGGATGGCGCGATCGTGGCGGACACACGCGTCGCGGCGGCGGCGTGACGAATCTTTTCCTGGCGCTCCGGCTGGCGCGGCGCGAAATGCGCAGCGGCTTTTCCGGATTCCGCGTCTTCTTCGCCTGCCTGGTCCTGGGCGTGGCCGCCGTTGCGGGAGTGGGGTCGCTCTCGTCGGCGCTGTTAACGGGTTTGGCGGAAGAAGGGCGCGTGCTTCTGGGCGGCGATGTTTCCGTGCATCTCGTCCATCGTCCGGCGGATGCGAATGAGCTTGCGTTCCTGGAGGCGCATGGGCGCGTGTCGGAAACTATCTCCATGCGCGCAATGGCGTATGCGATCAAGAACGGCCGCGAGGACGAACGCCAGCTGATCGAACTGAAGGCCGTCGACGGCGCCTATCCGCTGTACGGATCGGTGGGACTTTGGCCGGGAATGCCGCTGGCGCGGGCGCTCGCCTGCAATGCTTCGATGTGCGGCACAGCTGTCGAGCAGACCTTGCTCGATCGCCTGCACTTGCCCGTCGGCGGAGAACTGCGCATCGGTTCGGCGAATTATCGCGTGACGGCGGTGCTGGCGAGCGAACCCGATCGCATCGCGAGCGGCTTCAGCCTCGGTCCGCATGTGCTGATGTCGAAGCAAGGTCTCTCGCGCACGGGCCTCGTCACCGTCGGCAGCCTTATCGAATATGCCTACCGCGTGGCAATGCCGCCCGCGGCGTCCATTCAACGGTTCAAGGACGATGCGGCGGCGGCGTTTCCGGACAGCGGCTGGGAAATCCGCGACCGCAACAACGCCGCGCCCGGCATCAAGCGCTTCGTCGAGCAGGTGACGATGTTCCTGACGCTCGTGGGGCTGACCGCGCTCGCCGTCGGCGGCGTCGGCGCAGGTCAGGCCGTCAGCGCCTTCCTCGACCGCAAACGCGAGGAGATCGCCACGCTCAAATCGCTGGGCGCCGAAGGCGGGCTCATCTTCCTCGTCTATTTCTTGCAGGTGATGATGATCGCGGCGGCCGCTGTCATCGCGGGACTGATCGTCGGCGCGGCGCTGCCGTTTCTCGTCGAGGAATTCTTCGCAGCCGACATTCCCGTCGCCGCGCGCTACGGCGTCTATCCCGAGCCGCTGCTGCTCGCCGTCCTGTTCGGACTTCTCTCCGCCGCCGCCTTCGCCATACCGCCGCTCGCCCGTGCGCGCGAGATCATGCCGGCGAGCCTGTTCCGCGATGTCGTGTCCCGCGCCCGCGCCCATGGACGCCTGCCCTATCTCGCCGTCGCGGCGGTTGCCGGTCTTTGCATCGTGGCCTTGGCGCTCGTGCTGTCGCCGTCGCTCTTGTTCGCAGGATGGTTTCTCGCCGGTGCCGCCGGAACGCTCGTCGCGCTGCGGCTGACAGCCTTCGTGCTGCAGTGGCTCTTACGCCGAGTGCCGCGCCCCAGAAGTCCGGGGCTACGTCTCGCGCTTGCCAATCTCACGCGACCTGGTGCCGCCACCGCATCGGTGATCGTGGCGCTGGGTCTGGGTCTCACGCTGCTCGCGACGGTGACGCTGCTCGACCATACGATCTCGGCGCAGGTGAAAGACAATCTGCCGACGCTCGCGCCCACCTTCTTCTTCGTCGACATCCAGCCAAGCCAGACGGCTGCGTTCGACCAGACCATCGCCCGGTTCAAATCCGCCCGCGACTACAAACGCACGCCCATGATCCGCGGACGCATCACCGCGCTGCACGGCGTGCCCGCCGCCGACGCGAAAGTCGATCCCGGCGTGCGCTGGACGCTCTCGGGCGATCGCGGCATCACCTATGCGTCCGTGCCGCCGCCTGGCACGCAGATCACCGAAGGCCGATGGTGGCCGGCGAACTATCGCGGCCCCACGCTCATCTCCTTCGACGGCGATCTGGCGAAAGGCCTCGGCCTCAAGCTCGGCGACACGCTGACGCTGAACGTGCTGGGCCGCGAGATCGAAGGCAAAATCGTCAATTTCCGCCACGTCGATTTCTCGAACGGCAACCAGAACTTCATCCTGATTCTGTCGCCGGGCATCATCGACAAAGCCCCGCACAGCTTCCTCGCCACGGTGCGCGTCGCTGCGCACGATGAAGAGCCGATGTACCGCGCCGTCACCGACAAATTCCCTGGCATTTCGACCGTGCGCGTGAAGGACGCCATCGCGCAGGTGAACGGCCTGCTGCAGCAATTGAGCGATGGCGTGCGCGCGGCGAGCCTGCTCACGATCCTCGCCGGTCTTCTCGTGCTCGCAGGCGCCATCGCCGCCGGCCAGCGCGCGCGGCTCTATGACTCCACGGTGATGAAAGTGCTGGGTGCCACGCGCGCGCAGATCGCCTTCGTCTATGCGCTCGAATACGGCTTCATCGGGCTCGCGACCGGCCTCATTGCCCTCGCCGCCGGAACGGCCGGCGCGCAGGCCGTGACGGAGCGCGTCTTCGCCGTTGCCTTCGATTTCGATCCGGGCGCCGTTCTGACCACGGTTTTGGGCGGGGTGGTGGCCACGCTCGGCTTCGGACTTATCGCCGCCTGGTCGGCGCTGGCCGCCCGGCCGGCCGAACTCCTTCGGCATCCATAAAGATTCCATATACTTTACAAGCGCGTAGCCGGAACGTCCGACCTGTCGCCGAAAGGTTCGCCTTGATACTGCCACCGCGGAATCCGATATTAGGACGGTATGGGCTGATTTGGCCCTGAAAGGATTTCGCCATATGGCTGACTATGACAATCGCGTAATCCGCGGCACCGTGACGGACCAGGTCGATTCCGGCCTGCGCGCCCACATGCTGCGCATCTACAACTACATGCTGATCGGGCTTGTGCTGACCGGCTTGACCGCCTGGGCTGCATCCGTCCCGCCGCTACGGGACGTCTTCTTCCAGGTGAGCGCCGAGAACGGCCATCTCGCCCTGACGGGCTTGGGCTGGGTCGCCCTTCTGGCGCCGCTGGGCATGGTGTTCTTCCTGTCCTTCGGCATCAACCGCATGAGCGTGGCCACAGCCCAGATGACGTTCTGGGTTTACGCGGCGCTCGTCGGCATCGGCATTGCGCCGATCCTGTGGATCTACACCGGTGCGAGCGTGGCCGAGACGTTCTTCATCACCGCCGCCACCTTCGGCGCGATGAGCCTGTGGGGCTACACCACGAAGGCCGATCTCTCGGGCATGGGTTCGTTCCTGTTCATGGGACTGATCGGTATCATCATCGCGATGGTCGTGAACATGTTCCTGCAATCGGCGATGATGGACTGGATCGTGTCGATCCTGGGCGTGCTCATCTTCACGGGTCTGACGGCGTACGACACGCAGTGGATCAAGGAGATGTACGTCGCCAATGACGACGGCACGGTGGCTGGCCGCAAGGCGATCATCGGCGCCCTGAAGCTCTATCTCGACTTCCTCAACCTGTTCCTCTTCCTCCTGCGTTTCCTGGGCGTGCAACGGCGCTAGACCTGCATTCTCCGACGGCAAAGGGCCCCGATGGCGACATCGGGGCCTTTTTGTTATGTTTAAGTATGGTGGAAATCATTCCCGTCGAGCTTGTTCCCCATTCGCCGCAATGGGCGGAGATGGCGCGGGACGAAACGGCGCGGCTGCACGAGGCCTTGGGCGGCGTGCTCGTCACCGTGCATCACGTCGGCTCGACGTCCATTCCCGGCATCCTGGCCAAGCCCATCATCGATCTCATTCCGGTCGCGGTGTCGCTCGACGCGCTCGATGCCGCCCAGCCGAAATTCGAGGCGCTCGGCTATCGCTGGTTCGGCGAGTTCGGCCTTCCCGGCCGGCGCTATTGCTGGCGCAAGGATCCGGCAACCGGCAAGCGCGCGGTGCAGCTCCACTGCTACGCAAAAGGCTGGCACGAGATCGACCGGCACCTCGCCTTCGCGGATTATCTGCGCGCCCATCCCGCGATCGCCAGGGACTACGAAGCCGAGAAGGTCCACGCCGCCAGGCTGCATCCCGACAACACGCTCGACTACAACGCCGCCAAGAACGACTGGATCAAGCGCACGGAAGCCGACGCGCTCATCTGGTGGCGCATGGAGAAGGCCGCGCACGTGCATCTGTCGCCGGCGGCGTTTCGTCACGATTCTTAGCGCAGAGGACGCGGAGGTTGCGCGGCGGTCGCGGGGCGGGGAGGCTTGCCCGGAGCCTTACGTTTCGTCTTTCGGCAGGGCGTATTGCGCGCGAAGCGCGCAGGAAATTTCACAGGGAGACGGTGAGATACACTTCCCTCACGTTCTCCCCCGTGAATTATTTGCGCGCTTCGCGCGCGACAAGCCCCATCGAAGGATGGAACGCAGGCGTCCGATAAAATCTCGGTGCCACTGCGTCCACTGCGCAACCTCCGCGTCCTCCGCGCTAAAACAATGTCGCCTCAGAATCCGACGAATGACGCGAACTCGTCGAGCGGTGCGCGTTCGGTGACGAGTTTGTTGACCGGCGCGCTGTCGTCGCGATAGCCGATGGCCATGCCGCAGAAGAGCATCAGCTCCGGCGGCGGCTTCACGAACTCGCGCACCATGCCGTTGTAGATCGACCAGCATTCCTGCGCGCAGGAATCGAGACCTTTCTCGCGCAGGAGCAGCATCACGGTCTGCAGATACATGCCCATGTCGGACCATTGCGGCGGGCCCATGCGCTTGTCGAGATAGGCGAAGATCGCCGCCGGCGCGTGGAAGAACTCGTAATTGTGCTGAAACCATCTGAGCCGCTCCGCCTTGTGCTCGCGCGAGATTCCGACGAGGCCGTACATCTGCTCGCCCACGCGGAAGCGCCAGGTGCGATGCGGCTCCCACAGATCCTGCGGATAGACGTGATATTCGAGCGGATCGGGCGACGGATTGGTTTTCAGCCGCTCGGCCATCTTCGCCTTGAAGTCCGCAAGCGGCGCGCCGGAAGCCGCATAAATGCGCCAGGGCTGCAGATTGCCACCCGACGCCGCGCGCGCCGCCGTCTCCAGAACCTCGCGCAAGGTCGCTTCGGGCACGGGCTTGTCCAGAAACGCGCGGATGGAATGCCGCGAGCGCACGGCTTCGGTGACGTTCATCTAGGACCTCGAAGAATGGCGTTCGCGAGAACGATAGGCTGGAATTCGCCGAACGCGAAGAGGACGCATTCACGGCCAATCACATCTTACATTCCGCCTCCCCCTCGCGGGGAGGTCGACGCGCGCAGCGCAGCGAGCACGCCCGCCTACGCTAAAGCTTCGGCGGGTCAAGAATGTCATGGCGTCCGCCGAAGCCTTGGCGTAGGCGGATCGGATGGGGGCCCCCACCCGAAATCGCTGACGCGATTTCGACCTCCCCGCAAGGGGGAGGTAGAAATCAACTTGCAATTCAAACGAAGCGGGACTTTCTTGGACCCGACAACATCCAGGTCCCCGCTTCGTGCCCTCTTCGTCCGACGAAAGTTTCCCGGAAATCCGCGAATCCGTGCGCCGGCTCTGCGCGCGCTTTCCCGGCGAATATTGGCGGGCGCTCGACCGCGAGCGCGCCTATCCGACCGACTTCGTCCGTACGCTGACGGAAGAAGGTTTCCTGAGCGTGCTGATCCCCGAGGAATACGGCGGCTCCGGTCTGGGCCTGCGCGCGGCAACGGCCGTGCTGGAAGAGATCCACCGCTCGGGCTCGAACGGCGGCGCCTGCCACGCGCAGATGTACACCATGGGCACGATCCTCAGGCACGGCAGTGCCGCGCAGAAGGCGAAATACCTGCCCAGGATCGCGAGCGGAGAGTTGCGCCTGCAAGCCTTCGGCGTGACAGAGCCCACGAGCGGCACGGACACCACGCGCATCCGCACTTTCGCGCGCCGCGAGGCCGACACATATATCGTCAACGGCCAGAAGATCTGGATCAGCCGCGCCGAACATTCCGATCTCATGGTGCTCTTGGTGCGCACATCGCCGCGCGAAGATTCGAAGAAGCCGACGGATGGCATGAGCGTGCTGATCGTCGATCTGAACGACGCGAAGGGCAAAGGGCTGACCATCCGGCCCATCCGCACGATGATCAATCACGCGACGACGGAGCTGTTCTTCGACGATCTGAAAGTCCCGGCGGAGAATCTTATCGGCGCCGAGGGTCAAGGTTTCCGCTACATCATCGACGGCATGAACGCCGAGCGCATCCTCATCGCCAGCGAATGCATCGGCGACGGACGTTTCTTCATCGACCGCGCCGGCGCCTACGCGAAAGACCGCTCCGTCTTCGGCCGTCCCATCGGCGAGAACCAGGCGATCCAGTTCCCCATCGCGCGCGCCTATGTGCAGGTGACGGCGGCGGCCGAGATGGTGGCGAAAGCAGCGGCGATGTTCGACGCCGGCATCCCCTGCGGCACCGAAGCCAACATGGCGAAGCTCCTCGCTTCGGAAGCCGCGTGGTTCGCGGCCGACATGTGCATCCAGACGCATGGCGGTTTCGGTTTCGCGGAGGAATTCGACATCGAACGCAAATTCCGCGAGACGCGGCTTTATCAGGTGGCGCCGATCTCGACCAATCTCATCCTTTCGCATGTGGCGACCCATGTCCTGGGTCTGCCGAAATCGTTTTAGTGTCCGGAAGCGTGCCGCATGAAGATTCTTAGCGCAGAGGACGCGGAGGTTGCGCGGCGGACGCAGAAGAAATTTGGCGCGCAAAGCGCACAACAAAATCCCCCGCGCCCCCTGCGCAACCTCCGCGCCCTCTGCGCTAAAAAAGCTACGATCGTTCGCGAATCACTCTTTCGGAAAAGCTAGCCATGGATATCGATCGCCTGCGCGGCTGGATCGGCGGCACGGAAGCGGCGGACGACATCGCTGCGGCCGCACCACTTGCGGGCCTTGCAGCTTTGCTCGATCACGACACGCCGCCCTGGCCCAAAGACGAAGTGCCGCCGCTCGGACACTGGCTCTATTTCCTGCCGCGCGCGCGCCAATCCGAGATCGATGTCGACGGCCATCCGCGCCGCGGCGGCTTCCTGCCACCCATCGATCTGCCGCGACGGATGTTTGCCGGCGCCACGATCACGTTTCACGCACCGATTGCGATCGGTGCGAAAATCGAGCGCGTCTCGACCATTCTCGACGTCACCGAAAAAAGAGGCGCAAGCGGCCGCCTCGTGTTCGTGAAACTTCGCCATGAGATTTCCGCGAATGGCACGCTGGCGCTCTCGGAAGAACAGGACATCGTCTATCGGGAGGCAGCAATCCCTGCGAAAGCAGGGACGCAGGAAAAAGAAGCGTCGCCGCAAAGCCCTCGTCCGGCCGAGCAGACACGCCGCATCGTACCCGACGCGACGCAACTCTTCCGCTTCTCCGCACTGACCTTCAATGCGCACCGCATCCACTACGACCGCGACTACGCACGCAATGTGGAGTTCTATCCCGCCCTCGTCGTGCAGGGACCGTATATCGCGACGCTGCTGATGGACCATCTCCTGCGGCACGACCCGGCCATGCGGCTGCATGCGTTCCGCTTCCGCGCGAAAAGCCCGCTCTTCGACACCGCGCCGTTCGACGTCTGCTTCGCGCGCAAAGAGAGCGGCTACGATCTCCGCGCCATCGACACGCACGGCCGCGAGGCGATGACGGCGGAAGCGATCCAGACTCCGTAATGCGGGCGAGACGCGCGAAAGCGCGCGTTTCGGCCTTGGGGTCCCTTGGGCTTGGGGGTATTATTGCACGTCCGAAAAGCGATTGGGGGAGGCATCAAATAGCACGGGCGATTGGTTTGGCGCTGGCGATCTCACTGTTCGCGACATCCGCGTTCGCGGCTAGAATTTTGACTGACGCAGACATTAAATATATGAATGAGCACACTCCGACATGGCCCATGGTAACGCTCTATATGGACGATGTGCAGCGGACCCACATACATTTTCTGATTAATGACCCCAACATCGCCAACAGACCGGACGAAGTGCAATATTATCTGGACTGGATATCAGATTGCGGAAACAAAAAATTGGGAAATTGCGATGCGGTGCCCTCCGGTCACCCGCACGAATAGCCAATTCAAACTGTAACAGTGCCCAAGTCGAAAAACGCCCCGCCGATGTCATCGGCAACGCCGTCCGCGTCATGCGGATCGTCGCGGGACAGCACCCGACAGCGGACCGGTGGAAGAAATAGAGCGCCAGTGGTGGCCGGGTCACGCTCGTCACTGGGACCGCGGGCATCCTGCCCACCTTCCAACTGCGACAGGCGTCAAAGCTTCCTTCGGAGAAACTCGAAGAACACGTAGCCGACCAGCGCGCAGACGACGGCGATGGAGAAGTCGGTGCGCGTGAATATGTCCCCGATCGCGAAGGCGAGCGTCTTGCCGTGGGCGCTGTTCGTTCCCGTGAATTCGCTCATCAGAAGGTTGGAATAGAACAGGAAGATGATGAATCCCATCTCGACGACCGCTCGCCAGAACGGCCTCAGGCGCTTCATGTACTCCCCCTTCTCGAACCAAGTCTGGCGGCTTCCCGCGCCTCGATGGCTTGCACCATAACGTTGACGCGCCGCCAATGACCAGAAAAACCGGGAGCCGGCCGAAGCGACACTCGCCGTCGGCGCAGACTTTGAAAAATGCGGGCGAGACGCCCGCGCTCCGGCACCATTGCGTATGCATCGAGGCTCTTCCGCTACCAGCGACAAGATTTCAAAATCTGTCGAAGCCCTGACGAACAGAACGCGCGATGTCAGCGATGGCGCCGGAGCGCGGGCGTCCCGCCGCGGCGCAAACTTTCGCGACGCCGGATGAGGCGCCGGGACCGACGATGGCGTATTCGAAGAAGATCGAAAACCACGCGCACATGGTCGCGCTCTATACGGTCTGGTACAATTTCGCGCGGATCAATTCTGCGGTGAAGATGTCGCCCGCGATGGCGGCCGGTCTGTCAAAGACGCTTTGGGACGTCGCCGATATCGTGAAGCTGGTCGAGGCTCACGAATTGAAAGAGGCTGCGTAGTGCTGGCGACAGAGGCTAGGGCTGAGATGTCGTCTGCTCAGCCGGTGCCCACGACCCTGGGCGCGGTCAGCATAACCCTCTGGTGCCCCTTGCGGGGTGACCTTCCCCTCTGTCGCTCAGAAGATTATAGCCCACCACATTTTCAAACTGTAACAGTGCCCCCCGTTGACAGATACATCAAAATATCATCATATATTGATTATCACGCTGAACCAGGAACGACCCCATGTCCCGTCTTATGACCATCACCCCCGCCCTCCAGGACTACGTCGCGCGCTTCGGCGCCCGCGAAGTCCCCGCCCAGATCAAAAGCCGCAAGGAAACGGCCGAGCTTCCCATGGCCATGATGCAGATCGGGCCGGACCAGGGTGCCTTCATGGGGCTCATGGCGAAAGCCATCGGCGCCAAACGCTGCCTCGAGATCGGCGTGTTCACGGGCTACAGCGCGCTGTCGGTGGCGCTGGCGCTGCCGGCGGACGGCAAGCTCGTGGCGCTCGACATCTCGAAGGATTTCACCGACCGCGCGCGGCCGATCTGGAAGGACGCGGGCGTCGAAGGAAAGATCGACCTGCGCATCGGCCCCGCCATCGCATCGCTCGACAAAATGATCGCCGCCCACGAAGGCCCGTTCGATTTCGCCTTCATCGACGCCGACAAGCCCAATTACGACGGCTATTACGAGCGCGTGCTGAAGCTGCTCCGGCCCGGCGGGCTCATCGCCATCGACAATGTGCTGTGGAGCGGCGCGGTAGCGGACCCGAAAAACAACGACGAAAGCACCGCCGCCTTGCGCGCGCTCAACGCCAAGATCCACGGCGATGCCCGCGTCGACATGGCGCTCGCCACCATCGGCGACGGCGTGATGCTGGCGGTCAAACGCTGAGACGTCACCGAACGGGGCACAGGCGTCGCCGCTTCGTCCGACGAAATCGTGTCTGTCCCCCAAATGTCGCTCTTCACAGCGGACGATCGCGCGCGCAGACTCGGCGCGCTCTTTGACAGTGTGAAGACTGAAACGGTGTGCGAACCTCGCGGCAGCGCGCGGCGTCACGGCCGTAAGATTCACCACAGAGGCACAGAGGCGCTGAGATAACGAATGCGTCGCAGACGGCGCGACTCGCTTTCGAAATCTGCCTGCGCGCGTTCGCGCGCAAAGAAGCTCGTCGAAACTGACGCACGATTTCGGAGAGAGGCTCGCTATCTCATTGCCTCTGTGCCTCTGTGGTTCAACTTTCTTTTTGGCGGCGCCCCGCTCCTCGCATGATAGTATGTACACGGACGAATAATTCCCTGCGCAGCCCTGTTTTTGTCCGCGCGGGCCAGGGCCGGAATCGCAGAAAGGCCCGTGGTTGCTGGTCTTCCCGTATGGGCGTCGCGGCTGCGTTTAAAAAATGCCCCGATAAAAGTCGCTGTTAGCAGGGATTCCGGAAAATGGGCGCGACGGGCGCAGCGGCCCGCGCCTGCGGCCCTTTTTTGGGCTTGCGATCCTCCGTCCACGGTATCAAGCTGTCCGCGATGGTGGATGACGCAATAGCGTATCTCCGCGAGGGATCCTGCCCGCCCCCGCGGATCGCTTATCCGGGCAGCCCCCCGGTCAGCTTCGACCGGCGCGAGCTCAATCGCATTCTCAATCTCTATGGCCGCATGGTCGCAGCCGGCGAATGGCGCGACTACGCGATCGATTTCGGCGACGACTGCGCGACGTTTTCGATCTATCGCCGCACCAGCGAGATGCCGATCTTCCGCATCGAAAAACGGCCGAAGCTGCGCGCGCGGCAGGGGCAATATGCGGTGATCGCGGTGACGGGGCACATCCTGAAGCGCGGCCACGAACTCGACGCCGTCCTGCGCGTGTTCGACCGGAAACTTCTGAAAGCGCTCGAAAAAGCCGAGTGACGCTTTAGAGCGACAGCCGCACGCTCAGCTGAAACTGGTCGTCGACTTCGTCCTTCGAAAGACCTTCGGTTTCGCGCTCCAGGCGACGCGCATCGAGCGCGATGAATTCCGCCGTCAGCCGCAGCCAATCTTTGGGCATCCAGGACGCCGCCGCCGTCGCCGCGCGCCCGTGTTCGCCGAAGGGCTGCCAGTACGCGCCCGTGGCACGCATGGCAAATGAAGGGTGATTGCGGTCTGGCTAACGCGCCGCCGTGCGGCGTTCCGGTTTTGCGCGGATGACGCGCGCGGGCGGAAACCAGGCCGCCAGCGTCGTCCCGACATTGGGCGCGCTGATCACGCGCAATTCGCCGCCGTGCAGCTCCATCAGCGAGCGGCAGATGGGAAGTCCGAGCCCCGTACCGTCCTGCCTGCGCGCCAGCCGCGAGTCGACTTGCCCGAACGGCGCCAGCGCCACTTCGATCTCCGCCGGCGTCATGCCGATGCCGGTGTCGACGACGCGAACCGTAAGGCCTTCGTCCTCCTCGACCTCGACGCGCACCTCGCCGCCTTCGGGCGTGAACTTGACCGCGTTCGAGAGGAAGTTGAGCAGCAGCTGCTTCACGGCGCGGGCGTCCGCCCGGATGGATGGCAGGGTCTTGGGCAATGCATTCTTCAGCCGCACCTCGCCCGATTCCGCGCGGGCGCGCAGGAGCGTGAGGCATTCCTCCACGAGTTCGGGCAGCTCAAATTCCGACTCGCGAAGCTCGAGCTTGCCGGCTTCGAGCTTGGAGAGATCGAGCACGTCGTTGACGAGCGCCAGAAGATGGCGACCGCTGCTGTGGATGTCGGCCGCATAGTCCAGATATTTCGCGCTGACGGGGCCAAACATCTGCCGTTCGATGACTTCCGAGAAGCCGAGGATGGCGTTCAGCGGTGTGCGCAGCTCGTGGCTCATATTGGCGAGGAACTGCGTCTTCGTGCGGTTCGCGAACTCCGCCGCCTCCTTGCTGCGCAGCGTTTCCTCTTCCATCGCCTTGCGGACGGAAATGTCGCTGATCCACGACAGGGACGCCGTCTTGCCGTCCCAGTCGACGTTTGCCGCATACGTCTCGACCCAGATGGGCGTTCCGTCGCGATTGAGGAGACGAAACTCGTAATGGGAAACGGCCTCTTCGCCGCGGATGCGCGCCTCCAGATGCCTCAGCACGACCGGAAGGTCCTCCGGATGGATGAGGTCGTTCACCGTCGCCTGACTGTCCATGCACTCGCGATACGTCCCGTAGCCCAGAAGCTTCGCAAACGAGTCATTCATGTAGAGCACCTCGTCGCGCGTGCGCACGACGATGCCCTGCGCCGATCCCTCGACGACGCGGCGCATCTGCTTCTCGGCGCGGCGGAGCTGGGCGATGTCGTCGTAGCGCAACGACACGCGCACGGCGCCCGCGTCCACCGGCCCGAATTGCGTCATGAGGTTCGACCAGCGATTGCCGGAACGCGCCCAGCGAAGCTCGGCGGTGGCACCGCGGCGCTCCCGCAGCGCCCGCGCGACAAGACTAGACGCAATATCTCTGTCTTCGGGATGAAGGCGGTCGAAAAGTGTTGCGCCGGGTTCGAACTCTTCTACGAGACGGCCGGCTCTGCCTTCGGCGTGGACGTGCAGGACACGGCCGGAATCGTCGACGACGATCTCCGCGCGCTCCGTCTGAAGCTGCCCGCTGTCCTGCATGGTGCTCCCGCCCGTTGTCCGTGCGCGTGTGACCCGCGCCTCAGCTTTCAGGGTGAGGACAGTGTAAACAAAACGGGTTAAGCGGGGCTTACTGCGGGCGTCCGGGTACGCTGCCGGCGTTTTTTCAAATGATGCAAGAGCTTAGAGTTCAGTAAATTCCCGCAGCCTTCAGGAAAATCCCTACGATGGCGGCACTTGCGAGCGGTATTGCAAGCAGGACTCCGATCTCCTGGATCACGCGTGCGGGCCTATTGAATCTGACGGATGCAGTATCGTTGGCGCTCCAGGCATTCGGCACCCACTGCCAAGTGTCGTCGGAATAAGGGCCGGGAATGTGCATCGCTCTTTCGTCCGCGTGTTGCAGGCGAAAGATTGGGCGGCGGCCCGTATAAAATCGAGGGCGGCCGTTTCGGGCAAAAATATAAGCGCCGTAAAGAGGCCCTTAGAGCGCAAACGGCTCGCGCATCACGAGTTGCAGCGAGATCAGCGTGGCGTCCGAATTGCTGATGCCCATGAGGCTGCCACGCGTCGCATTGCCGGGCCCGGTCGCGAGTTGATCGATGTCGCTGTGCGGCGTGAAGAGATGGGCGACGGCGAAGTTGACGTCGGTACCCGGCCGCCACCTGTAACCGATGCCGCCCGACAGCCAGTAGCGATTGGCGTCCGGAATGCGCGGCTCGACCGTTTCGGACGGCGCGGCGGCTTCGTCGTAGGCGCCGCCCAGACGCAGCGTCCACTGCTCGTCGTAGCGATATTCCCCGCCGAACGAACCGAACCAGGTGTTCTTCCAATCGAGAACGGTGAGCCCGGTCGGATTGAGCGGATTGTCCGGCACGATGAGGAGCTGTTTGAGCGAGCTCCAGTTCGTGTATTCGACCTCGGCGAGCGCCGTCCAACGATCGTCGAGCGCCCAATGCGCGCCGCCCATCACGACGGCCGGAGTCGGCAAGGACGTCCTGCCCTTGCCGTCGGCGAAGGCGCCGGTCAGCGCATTGATGGTCGCGCCGATACCGGCGCTGTCATACGTGAAATCCTCCGTGCCTTGCAGCGCTTGATGGATGGTCGAGCGGTAGGAAGCGCCGAGCGACAGGTTCGGCATCATCTCCCACATCGCGCCGAGTGTGTAGCCCGCGGCCCAGCTGTTGCCGTGGAGCTGGACGGCGCCGTCGCTGTCGCCGGGAACTGCGCCGGGAAATCCGTTGAGCGCGCCCAAGGTTCCGAAGTCGATCGCTTCGCTCAGTTCGGCGTTCAGATACTGGATCTGCGGACCGGCGGCGAAGGTGAATTCGGGAACCGGTTGATACGAGATGAGCGGCGTGATGTCGACGCTCGTGAGCCGCGTCGTCATTGCGTAATAACGCCCGGTCCATCCCGCCGGATATTTCGTGCTCTCGCCCCAGGGCGAGGACAGCGACACGCCCACCGCGAATTGATCGTTGATGCGATAGCGAATATCGCCGGCCGGTACGAGAGCGTTGCTCAGGAAGCCGGAAGGATTGGAGAGTCCACCCGCCGGCGTTCCCGCCGCCGTGGTGCCGGTGAAATTGCCGCTCGTTCCGAGAATCAATCCCGTGGCGTTGAGCGACATGTCCCACGTGTCGACGCCGCCGAGCGACGCCGGATTATAGAAAAGAAAACCCGCATCGCTGTTGGATGCCGCCGCGCCCGCATAGGACGTCGCCATGGCGTGCGCGCTCGACTCGCGCAGTTCGAATCCCGATGCGAGCGCCGTTGCCGGCACGAATGCGGATAAAAGGAGGATGACGGCTATTGGGCGACGCATGTTTGGCTCCCTCTGTCACGCGACAGACGACCGCCCCAAAAAAACGCGTGCCCCGGGAACATCCGATAAAACTTTAAACTGATTCCCTCACCGAGGAATTAAGCCTCCCCGGCTTGCGAACAGATATGGGGCCGGATCGGTTGCAATCCAGCCCCAGGGCTTCGAAATCGCCCGGCGATTATCCGTGCAGTTTCGCCGCAGTCTCGGCGATCTTGCGGCCCTGATAACGCGCGCCCAACAACTCGTTCTCGGTCGGCTGCCGCGCGCCGGTTCCGCCGGTGATCGTCGACGCACCGTAAGGCGAGCCGCCAGTGATCTCCTCGAGCGTCATCTGGCCGGCGTGGCCGTAGTCGAGCCCCACGACGACCATGCCGAAATGCAGGAGATTGGTGATGATGGAGAAGAGGGTCGTTTCCTGTCCGCCGTGCTGAGTAGCGCTCGACGTGAAGGCGCCGCCGACTTTGCCGTGCAGTGCGCCCTTCGCCCAAAGGCCGCCGGCCTGATCAAGAAAATTGGCCATCTGCGACGACATGCGGCCGAAGCGCGTGCCGGTGCCCACGATGATGGCGTCGTAGTTGGCGAGATCTTCGATCTTCGCGACCGGCGCTTTCTGGTCGAGCCTGTAATGCGCGGCTTTCGCCACCTCTTCGGGAACGAGTTCGGGCACGCGCTTGATGTCGACATGCGCGCCCGTCAGCCGCGCGCCTTCCGCGACCGCTTCGGCCATTTTCTCGATGTGGCCGTAAGCCGAGTAATAAAGTACGAGGACCTTCGCCATTGTTGTCTCCTGGATCGATGGTTGAAAAAGATGTCCGGCAATTACGCCGCGTCGACGAGCACGAGCTCTGCGTCTTCGAGCGCCTTGATGTCGAGCTTCGGCACGGCGGTGATCGCGGCGCCGTCGCGCGCGTTGACGCGAACGCCGTTGATCTCTATCGCGCCCGTCGCGGGCACCAGATAGAGATGCCGCTTCGGATCGACTGCGTATTCGACGCTCTGACCGGCTTTTACGGTCGCACCCAAAACGCGCGCATCGGCGCGGATCGGCAGCACGTCGGCGTCGTCCTTGTAACCGCTCGCGAGCGTCACAAAGCGGCCAGCGCGATCGTCTTTCGGAAAAGGCTTCGCGCCCCAGGTCGGCTGGCCACCTTCTTCGCGCGGCAGGATCCATATCTGGAAGAGCGTGGTCGGCTCCTGCTCGAGATTGTACTCGGCATGGCGGATACCGGAGCCCGCGCTCATCACCTGGACGTCGCCTGCCTCCGTGCGGCCGAGATTGCCGAGGCTGTCCTTGTGCGTGATCGCGCCTTTGCGGACATAGGTGATGATCTCCATGTCCGCATGCGGATGCGTAGGAAAGCCGGTGTTGGGCTGGATCTCGTCGTCGTTCCAGACGCGCAAATCACCCCAGCCCATGCGTTTGCCGTCGTGGTAATTGGCAAACGAGAAATGATGCTTGGCGTTGAGCCAGCCGTGGTTGGCGCCGCCCAGTGAGCCAAACGGTCTTACGTCGATCATTGAACTCTCCTTGGCCAGGACACCTGGCCCGGCCGATTTCTACCGGGCAGATGTATGGACGGCGGACCGGATAAGAAATAGAAACTGAGGAAACCTATTGTTTCCAAAAATGACCAAACTTCCCGACCTCGAAGGCCTGGCTATCTTCGCGAAAGTGGCGGAACTCCGCTCTTTCGCGGCCGCGGCGGCCGAGCTTCAGCTCTCGAAGGCGACCGTTTCCAAGGCCGTGGGCCGGCTCGAAGACCGCTTGGGTACCCGCCTCTTCAACCGCACCTCCCGGCGCCTGGCGCTCACCAATGCGGGCCAGCAGCTTGTCAGCCGGGCGGCCCAGATCCTGGCGGATGGAGAGGCGGCCGAAAGCGAGGCCCTGGCCCAATCGGCGACCCCGCGCGGCGTCGTGCGGCTGGCGGCGCCCATGTCGTTCGGGCTCCTGCGCGTGGCCCCGCTCCTGCCCGATTTTCTCGCCGCCTACCCCGAAATCACGGTCGACCTGCATCTGAGCGATCAGATGATCGACATCGTCGGCGAAGGCTTCGACGCGGCGCTCCGCATCGGCTCGCTGCCGGATTCGTCGCTGATCGCGCAGAAGCTCTGCAACGTGCCGCTGCTGCTCGTTGCAGCGCCGTCCTATTTCACGCGGCACGAACGCCCCACGCATCCGCTGCACCTGGCCGAGCACAATTGCTTCACCTATTTCCTCGCCGGCGACACGTGGCGATTCACGAACGGCAAGGGGGAGACGGCGTCCGTCAAACCGCGCGGCAATCTCAGCGCCGACAACGGCGATGCATTTTTGCCGTCATTGACGGCGGGTCTCGGCATCGCGCGGCTGCCCGACTTCCTCGTGCGCGAGGCGCTGGGAGAAAAGAAACTCGAATCCGTGCTGCCCGACTGGTCTTCGCCGCCCGGCGCGCTTCACTGGGTGACACCGCCCGGCGGCCCGCGGCCGGCGCGCGTGGATGCGCTGGCGCGCTTCTTCGCGGAACGGTTGGCCCTGCGCTGAGCGTCGTTATACGTAGCGATACGTAGTCATTTCAATGCCTTGCCTTCGCACGTGCGTCTCAGGATTGAGCGACGTCAATGTGGGCCCGGACGTGAATTTTAAGATCATGGCCGCGGACCTGCCGAGCGGGCACATGAACTGGGGCATCATCACTATTGCCTACAAACTCCTGGTCAACGACCGGGCGAAGTTCACCGCCCTGCTCGTCGGCATCACGTTCGCCGTTTTCCTGATGATCGAAATGACGTCGCTGTTCGCAGGCATCCTCAGCCGCGCCTCGGCGACCGTGATCAACATCGGGGCATCCGTCTGGGTGATGGACCCTTCGGTCCAGACCGTCGCCAACACGATCCCGCTGCCCGACTACGTGCTCGATGAAGTGCGCAGCATCCCCGGCGTCAAATATGCCGTGCCGCTCTATTCGGGCGCAGCACTCCTCAAGCTTCGCGACGGCACGTACCAGGCCGCCAACATCGTCGGTCTGGATGACACGAGCCTCTTCGGGCGGCCCAGTCTCATCTCCGGCAACATCGAGGATATTTTCGCCGAGAACGCCTTCATCGCCATCCAGGATTCGGAGTTCTCCAAGCTCGAGAACCCGGCAATCGGAACGACGTTCGAGCTCAACGACCATCGCGGCGTCATCGTCGGCATCGCCCGCGTATCGTCGAGCGGATTGTTCGGCGTTCCGACGCTCTACACCACCTACAACCGCGCGCTCCAATACATTCCCAACACGCGCTTCACGATTTCCTATCTGCTCGTCGAGCCGAAATCTCCCGCCGATGTGCCGGAAATCGAGCGCGAGGTGCGCGCCGCCGGCTATCTCGCCCTCACGAAGGACGAATTCATCGCCAAGATCTCGAAGTTCTACATGTACCAAACCGGCATCGGCGTGAACATGCTGTTCATGACCGTGATCAGCTTCATCATCGGCCTGTCGATCTCGGGCCAGACTTTCTACTCGTTCGTCCTCGAGAACATCGAGAAATTCGGCGCCTTGAAAGCGATCGGCGCGAAGGGGCGCGAGCTCGTCGCCATCATCCTGTTCCAGGCGTCGCTCGTAGCGCTCACGGGCTACGGCGCCGGAATCGGTCTGTGCGCCATCGCGATCTGGCTGGCGCGCCTCTATTTGCCCGATTACGCGGCCATGATCACCTTCCTCAATCTCGGCCTCGCCTTCGCGATGGTGGTGCTGATCGCAGTGATCTCCGGCTATTTCGGCGTCCGCAAAGTGCTGACGATCGAACCTTTCGATATCTTCCGGGGCTGACGATGCGCCAAATGGCAATCCAGGCGACAGGCCTCAACAAATGGTTCGGCGAGGGCGAAGCGAAAACCCATGCCGTCAAGGACGTGGATTTCGAGGCCTATCTGGGCGAGATGGTCTATGTCGTCGGTCCTTCGGGCAGCGGCAAGACGACGATGCTCAGCATGATCTCCGGCATTCTGAGACCGAACAGCGGCAGCGTGAAAATCGAGGGCACCGACATCTGGAGCCTTTCGGAGGACGCAATCGCCGAGTTTCGCCTTCATAAGATCGGCTTCGTTTTCCAGGACTATCATCTGTTCCCGCGCCTCACGACGGCCGAAAACGTCGCCATCCCGCTCGTTCTGCAGTCGCGTGACTGGGACGACGCCATCAAGGAAGCGCGGCAGGATCTCGAGATCGTGGGGTTGAAGGACCGCGCCGATCTCCCGCCGGTGAAGCTCAGCGGCGGCGAGCAGCAGCGCGTCGCGATCGCGCGCGCGATCATAAGCCGCCCCGACATTCTGATTTTCGACGAGCCCACGGCGTCGCTCGACGGCGACACGGGACGGATGATCATCAGCTTCGTGCGCGAGCACATACTCAACGAACACCGTTGCATCGTCATCGTCACTCACGACGCCCGCATCTTCGAATACGCCGATCGCATCCTGAAGATGGAGGACGGACGCGTGACCGTCGCCGAGAAGGGACATTTCCATGAGGAATAGGTTGATATTTCTTGGCTCGGCGCTCGGCGTCATAATCGCCCTCGTCAGCGCCTACGTGTTCGGGCAGCAACCTTCCGCGCTTCCGCCCGAGTACAATCCCGCCGCCAACCCTTACGCGCACGGCATCTACTCGGAAGGGATTGTCGAAAGCGTCCAGTCTCAGGGCGAGAACATCAACATTTATCCGGAGGTGACGGGGCCGATCACACGCGTTCTCGTCGCGGAAGGCCAGGCCGTCCGCAAAGGTCAGCCCCTGGTAACGATCGACGACTCCATCCAGCGTCCGACGACCGAACAACAGAAGGCGCAAGTCGACGTAACCGTTGCTCAGATCGCCGCCGGCAAGGCAACCCTGAAGAGCGCCGCCGACACCTATTCCAAGCAGGAAAGGTCTTACGAGCTCGATCCCAAATCGGTCAGCAAGGATGTTCTGGATACCGACAGAAACGCCGTGAAGATCGCGCAGACCAATCTTGTGGTCTTCGAACGCCAGTCGGTCGAGCAGGCGAAGACGTATGCGGCATCGGCGGCGCTCCTTGCCAAGTACACGATAAAGGCCCCGGCGGACGGCGTCGTCCTTTCGATTCAATCGGCCCCCGGCAGCTACGTCTCGACCCAGGGCGCCTACGATTCCTACACCCAGGGATTCGATCCATTGATCGTCATGGGGACGCAGCCGGCGACTCTCGAGGTGCGCACCTACGTCGACGAAATTCTCATTCCGCGACTGCAAAACGCGAAAGCGATGAAGGGGGAGATGTTCATCCGGGGGACGAACATTCACGTGCCGCTGACGTTTACCCGCGTTCAGCCTTTCGTGTCTCCCAAGATCGAGCTTTCCGACGAGCGGCAGGAGTTGGTCGACGTGCGCGTCTTGCCGATCGTCTTTCAATTCCAGCGGCCCAAGAACGTCAACGTCTATCCGGGACAATTGGTCGATGTCTACGTCAGCGCGAAATAGCGGCTCGAAAAATCCGGCACGGCGCGCCGCGCTCGCGGGGACGGTGAGCTTGCTCGGACTCTTGTCCGCCTGCGCGGTCGGACCCGACTTCGCGCGGCCCGAACCGCCTGCCGTGACGCACTACACGCACGGCGTCGATCCGGCCGCCACGGTTCCGGCCGACAACGTCGTGCAGCATTTCTCGGCCGGCGCCGAGGTCGAAGCCGAATGGTGGCGGCAGTTCAAGTCGCCGAAGCTCGATGCCGTAATCCACGAATCGCTCGAGCGCAATCAGGGCCTCGAGGCCGCGCAGGCGAGCCTCCATGCGGCACAGGACAATCTGCGCAGCGGCTACGGCGTCTTCTTTCCGCAGATCGGGGCCGACTACGGCGCGACACGCGAGAAGTTCTCGCCCAGCAAATTCGGCAGCCCGGCATCGGCCAGCCTATTCAATCTCTATTCGCTCTCCGGCACGGTCAGCTATGCGCTCGACATCTGGGGTGGTGAGCGGCGCGAGGTCGAAGCGCTCGGCGCGCAGAAAGACGTCGAGATCGCGAACGAAAGAGCGACTTATCTCGCATTGGTGTCGAATATCGCAAACACGGTCATTGCGCGCGCGGCCTATCGCGCCGAAGTCGACGCCACAAAGGCGTTGATCGAGGAGATGAAGCAGCAGGTCGCACTTGCGAAGACCCAGTTCCGCGCCGGCACGGTTTCCTATTCCAATGTTCTCGCGCTCGAGACCCAGCTGGAGACCTACGAGGCGTCGCTTCCGGGGCTCGAACAGAAGATCGTCCAGGCCGACGATCTTTTGGCGTCTCTTGCCGGATATGCACCGGCGGAATGGAGCGCGCCCGCTGTCACGCTTTCGGAGATTTCGCTGCCGCGCGATCTGCCGGTGAGCCTGCCTTCCGCGCTTGTCGGCCAGAGGCCCGACATTCTGGCCGCGGAAGCGACCGCACACGGCGCCAGCGCGCAAATTGGGGTCGCAACGGCGGCCATGCTGCCCAACATCACGCTGAGCGGAAGCTATGGCGGCAATTCCAACGCCATGAACAATCTGCTGACGGCGAACGGAACGGTCTGGAGCTTCGGCGCCGATGTGGCGCAGCCGATTTTCGAAGGCGGAACCCTCTGGTTCAAGCGCAAGGCCGCGATCGACACCTACAAACAATCGGCGGCGCTTTACCGTCAGACGGTCCTCAACGCTTTCGAGCAGGTCGCCGATACGCTGCGCGCACTCGATCATGACGCCGAGGCACTGGATGCGCAGGAGCACGCGCTGAACACGGCAAAAGAGGCGCTCCATCTTGCCCAGTCGAACTACGAAGCGGGAACCGCGAACTATCTCGACGTGATTGTCGCCGACACGCAATATCATCAGGCGCAGATCAACGAATTGGCGGCCGTGGCGGCGCGCTATCAGGATACGGTGGCGCTTTTCGTGGCGCTTGGCGGAAGTTGGAACACGCCCGATGCCACGGATTCTGAGGTCGCCCTGACGAAGCCTCAGTAGGAGCGCATCGCGCGCGAAATTGGCCCAGGAGCGCACTACGCTCCGGCATCCGCGCGGCGCAGGACGGCCTGACAAGGATTGTTCTAGACTCATTGGCCGAATTGGGGTCCGCTGCGCGCGGTTGTGATGCAACCGGGCTCTCGCCGGAGCCGTTTCTGACCGGAGGTAGGATTATGGCGCGCGCGCACGCGACGATCGGCACCAAGCACTATGCCGTCCGCATCGAAGCGGCCGGACACGTCATCGTCGCCGACGAGCCGAAATCGAACGGCGGCGGCAATATGGGCCCCGATCCCTACGACCTTCTACTCTCCTCGCTCGCCGCCTGCACCGCGATCACGCTGCGCATGTATGCCGATCGTAAGGAATGGACCGTGCGCGCCATCGCGGTCGATCTGCACATCGTCCGGGAGGATAAGGCGGAACGGATCGAACGCAGAATCACGCTCGACGGCGAGCTGAACGAAGAGCAGCGCGCGCGCATGGCCGAAATCGCCGAGAAGACGCCCGTGACGCTCACCCTGAAGCGGGGCCTTCCGATCACGACCGTACTGGCGCCCGCGGGCACGGCGATCCTGCCGGGTATCGAGCAACGCCTCGACGAAGCGTTGGACGAGTCCTTTCCGGCGAGCGATCCGCCGGCCGTGACGCCCTAACCGGAACATGGGGTTCAGGAATGTTCGTCCATGACACCCCACGGCCGCATTATGGAAAAGATTCAGTCCGCACGGCCGTGGCGAACCCTCCGTCGCGCGCTGGATGAATTCTCTCAGGATCGTATTCCTTCCGTCGCCGCTGCGATCACGTTCTTCTTCCTGCTGGCACTCTTTCCCGCAATCGCCTGCGTGGTCTCGATCTATGGCACCTTCTCGGATCGCGCCACGATTGCGCACGAATTGAGGCTTGTTTCCGGGTTCGTGCCCGACGGGGTTATCAATGTTCTCGAAAGGGACTTCGACCGGCTGGCCGCGATGCCGGCGAGCAAATTCAATCTCGGCTTCCTGACGGCGCTGGCGGTGGCCATCTGGAGCGCGAGCGGCGGCGTCAAAGCGCTGATCGATGGGCTCAACGTCGCGTACGAGAGGCGCGAAACGCGCAGCTTCCTGCGCCTGTCGCTGCAAGCCTTCATGCTGACGGCGGCTGCGGTCGTCTTCGCCGCCTTGGCGATCGAACTCGCGGTTGTTGTGCCCGCCGCGATTACGCACCTGCCTTTCGACAATTGGCTGGTGCTGTCCTTTCACATCCTCGTCTGGCCTTTGTCGTTTGCCGCCTGCGTGTTCTTCTCGTCCCTGATCTATCACTACGGCCCCAATCGCACGCGCACGAAGTGGCGCTGGGTCACGTGGGGCGGTGCGATCGCATCGGTTGTGTGGATCGTGGGTACGATACTGTTCGCGTGGTATGTGCACACCTTCGGGCGCTACAACGAAATATACGGAAGTCTCGGCGCCATCGTCGGCTTCCTCACCTGGATCTGGCTGTCGCTGGCCGTGTTGCTTTTGGGCGCGGAGATTAACTGCGAGATCGAGCGCAACGGCGCAGCCGGCCCGGATTAGCCCTAAGTCCAATAGTGCGCATACGCCCGCATCCTTAACGTTGGATGGGACGTTCCCATGCAAGGGAGCGGCGTCCGTTTAGCGGCGGGCGCTGGCGACGGGAAAAGGGGGCGAGGCATGAACTGCGCACCGGTCTTTGAACCTCGGACGGGCAGGACCCAATGGTGGACCGGTGATCCTCACCGGCTCCGGTCTCAGCAGGTCGACGAGCCACACCGCCATATCATCACGCGGCCGCACGTCCTTTCGCTCGGGCAATGCCGCGTCCTTATCGATTGTTTCGAGCGGAACCGGGAGGACTGCGCGACCCGGCAAGGCGATGCATTTTGGTCTGGGCGGTTCATCTGGCAGGACGCACTTCCCCCGCACGAAATCGACGCCGTCCGGATCATGCAGCAGGCGCGATTTCTCGCACAGACCCTGCTCGACCAGATCGCGCTGCCGCGACGTCCCCTCTATTCGGACACGGCGCAACTCGTGCGCTGGCACGAAGGGCAAGAACTCACTCCGCACGCCGACAATATCGAGCCCGACGGACATCCCAACGCGACGCCGCATCGCGCGTTTTCGTCACTGATCTATCTCAATGACGACTACGACGGCGGCGAGACGTATTTTCCCGGCTATGGCGTGCGCCTGGCGCCCAGCGCCGGTGCACTTGTTCTCTTCGGCGCCGGGCCGCAATATGTGCATGGCGTTACCCGAGTCACGCGCGGGCAGCGCTACACCTATGCGGGGTGGTTCACGTTCGACAAGGATCGCGAAGACAACAACGCGATGCGTGTGTTCTGAAAGTGCAAATCAGCCGACGGAACGCCATGCCGAAGCTCGTCGCCTATGTGATGGAAGGCCATTCCGTCGAAATCCGTCCCGCGCCGCTCGAGCGCGACTGGATGGATCAGACCCATCAGCGTTTCGCCTATCGCTGCCTGCCGCTCAACATCGCCAACGCGCATGGCTGGGAATTGCTCACGCCGTCCGGCTTCACCGCGCGATGGAACGGCTCTCCCGACAAGGACGCCGTTGAAATCATTCCCGATCGTGAAGGAGAAACCGCGGCGGCAGTCAGCCATTTCGGACATGGCGTTCTGACGTTTCATGTCTCCTGCATCTTCCGCACGGAGCCGGGAATCGATCTCTTCGTGACGGGGCCGCTCAATCGCCCGAAGGACGGCATCGGCGCGCTGACGGGCGTCGTCGAGACGGACTGGTCGAACTACTCCTTCACGATGAACTGGCTTTTCACGCGGCCCTTCGCCGAAGTGCATTTCGATCCGGGCGAGCCTTATGCGCATCTCTTTCCCGTCGCGCGCGGCGGGCTCGAGCGCATCGAGCCGGAAATCCGCGCACTGTCGGAAATGCCGCAGATGGAGCGCGAATATAAGACGTGGAGCGAGAGCCGCGACGGTTTCAACGCGGATCTCGACAGGCCGGGATCGGCGGCCGCGCAGGAGCGCTGGCAGAAGTCCTATTTTCGCGGCGTGACGCCCTTGGGCGAACCCGCGCCGTCCACGCATCGGAGCCGGCTGCGTCTCAACGCCTTTGCGACGATGTCGCCCATCCCGCCCAGGCGCTGAGGCTTTCCGGGAGCGAAGCCCCACCTTATATTTGCGGTTCACATTCCTTTGGACGCCCCATGAGCAGTCAGAGCTTCGCCATCCCTCCGGAACTTTTCGCGAATACGGGAACGATGCCCGGCAACGGCCCGATCCGGTACGGCAGCGACGAGCACAAGCGGCTCTTCTGCAAAACGCTCCTCGACACCTTCAATCCCTATAAGCCCGCCGTCATCGACTGGCCGAAGCTCGACCAGGAGACCGAGAACCGCATCACCAGCCTGCCGATCTGGGACATCGCCGTGCAGACGGAGAACCGCGCCGGGCTCTATGTCGCGTCCTATGCCGACCTCGTTTCCGATCCGCTGCTGAAGAAAGCGGTCGAGCTCAACGGCTATGAAGAAAAGCGTCACCGCCACGTGCTGTCCAATCTCGTCGAAGCCTACGGCATCAAGCTGGCGCCGGAGCCCGCCTACGAGCGGCCCAAGGATCCCGAATGGGCCTTCATGGTGACGGGCTACAGCGAATGCATCGACAGCTTCTTCGCCTTCGGCCTTTTCGAAGCGGCGAAACGCACCGGCTTTTTCCCGTCGGAGCTGATCGATACGTTCGAGCCGGTCGTGCACGAGGAAGGCCGTCATATCCTGTTCTTCGTGAACTGGGTCGCCTGGTGGCGCCGCAACATGCCCGTCTGGCGCCGGCCCTGGTTCGAGCTGAAAGTGCTCGCCGTCTGGGTGTTCCTCATCTACGAACGGCTGGGCATCGCGTCGGATGTTTCGAACGGCCAGCAGGACAACAACTTCACGATGAACGGCGCGCAGCAATTGGGCGCCGACATCGATGTCGGCCAACTGATCGATGTGTGCCTCAAGGAAAACGACCGGCGGCTCGGCATCTATGACGCGCGCCTCAAGCGCCCGCGTTTCGTGCCGTTCATGGCAAGGCTCGCGCGGCGTTTCCTGCCCGCGCCGAAAGCGGCTTAACGGCCCGCTCTTGCGCTCCGGTCCGGGGCGCTTATCCTTCGGGCGACACGTTATCCGAAGGCTGCATCATGCCGGAGAAAAAAGGGCCGCTCGACGGCGTCAGGATTCTCGATCTGACCGAGTTCATCTTCGGTCCCTACGCCACGCAGACGCTGGGCGATCTGGGCGCCGACGTCGTCAAGGTGGAAAATCCCACCGGCGACCGCCAGCGCCACGGCAGCAAATACGCCAAGAGCGAAGACATGGGCGCCACCTTCATGACGCTCAACCGCAACAAGCGTTCGGTCGCGCTCGATCTGAAGTCCGAGGAAGGCCGCGCCAAATTGCGCGCGCTGATCCCGACGGCGCAGGTCTTCATGCACAATATCCGCGCCGACGCCATCGCGCGGCTCGGCTTCGACTACGACTCCGTCGCGAAGCTCAATCCGTCCATCGTCTATGTGCATTGCGTGGGCTACGGCTCGGACGGACCCTATGCCGGCCGGCAGGCGTTCGACGATCTCGTGCAGTCGGCGTCGGGCGCCGCCGATCTTCTGCCGCGCGTCGATCATACCAAGGACATGCGGCTGATGCCGTCGTTCCTCGCCGACAAGGTGTCGAGCCTGCACGCGATCTATGCCGTGCTGGCGGCGCTGTTCCATCGCGAGCGCACGGGCGAAGGCCAGTTCGTGGAAGTGCCCATGCTGGAAAGCTTCACCAGCTTCATCATGGCGGAGCACCTCTACGGCGAAACCTTCGACCCGCCGGTCTCGCATGTGGGCCACACGCCGGCGCTCGCCAACGATCGCCGGCCGCTGGCGTCGAAGGACGGGCACATCGCCATCCAGCCGGTGAGCCGCGCGGCGGCGGCGAAGTTCATGGAACTGGGCGGGCTTTCCAACGCCTACGAAAGCGAACGCTTCACGAGCGCGAAGGGCGGCAAGGCGAAGGTCGCCGTCTATTACGAGATGCTGCGCGAAGCCGCCGCCGCGCACACGACGGAGGAATGGCTGAAGCTCGGCGAGCAGCACAACATTCCGATCATGCGCGCCAACACGCTCGAAGAGGTGCTGCACGATCCGCATCTGGAGGCCGTCAATTTCTTCCAGCGCCGCGAGCACCCGACCGAAGGCACCTGGCTCGCGATGAAGCCGCCGATCAAGTTTGCCAAGACGCCCGCCTCGATCCGCCGCGATCCGCCCAAGATCGGCCAGAACAACGGGGACTTTTGAGCGACACCCGGACGCCCTGCTAACAGGGCCGAGAACAGGGCGTTCGAAAAAAGCGTCCGCGGACCGCGTGCGTCCCGGCCAGCAATGACGGGCGTTTCCGGCATTTCCTCGCCGCGGGCCGTGTCGAAAAACAGGGCGGAACAGGGGCGACGGCGCTATTTCGTCCGTGTACGTTATTTCAGCAACCGCGCGCAGGTCGCCGGGGAAATTGCCGTCAGGTTTCCGCGCCCGTTCGATCTTCACAATGTCAAAGAGCCCGCGCGACGTCCGGACATCGCACAATACGGAGTCTGCGCGCACGCTCCCGATTTGTGAAGACAGACGTTTGGGCGACATCCGTTGCCGCGAGCGTCGTCAATTGTTGCAGCCGCGTTGCCGTTTCCGCTCTGCAAGCCGTTGGCGACCTCGCTTAAGCGATTGATACGCCGTGACGCGGCCGTCGCGGTCCTAGTAAATCGTATACGCCCCGTCGATCACGATCTGGTCGCCGGTGTGGAAGCGCGAGGCGTCCGACGCCAGATAGGCGGCGATGCCGGAGAAGTCCTCGCCGTCGCCCCAGCCGCCGATCGGCACGCGGCTGATGACGTTCTCGTTGAACTTGTCCCAGGCCTGCGCGCCCGCGGTCATCTCCGAACGGATCCAGCCGGGACAGATGCTGTTGACGCGAATCTTGTGGCGCCCGAGCTCCACCGCCATGGCGCGGCACATCGAGACGACCGCGCCTTTGGTCGCGCCATAGTGTTCGTTTCTCGCCGCGCCGTGAATGGCCGCCGTCGAAGCGACAGCCGCCAGCGAGCCGCCGGGCTGGCCCGCCTTGGAGCGCTCGACCATGTGGCGCGCCGCCTCGCGCAGCGTGAAGAACACGCCGTGCAGATTCACGTCCTCCATCCTGCGGAAGTCTTCGATGGCGATATCGAACATGTCTTTCGCGCGGATGCCGATGCCGGCATTGGCGATGGCCGTGTCGAGCCGGCCAAAGTCTGCGAGGATCTTTTTCACGCCCGCCTTCACCGCATCTTCGTCGGAGACGTCCACCTTCGCTGCGGCGACTTTCCCGCCCCATTTCTTCAGGCGATCCACCGCGGCTTCGTTCTTGCCTTCGTTGGTGCCCCAGATGACGACAGTGCCGCCCTGGCGCGCGATGCCCTCCGCCATGCCGATGCCGATGCCGCCATTGCCGCCCGTGACCAGCGCGACTTTTCCCGTCAGATCGAACAGCGATTTCATGGAGTTTCCTTTACGGCAGCTTGGGTTTCTTTCGACCGAACTAAGCCTCCCAATCGGCCTCGGATCAAGTCCCCGTGGACTTGGGCGACGATGTCTGGTGAGCTTGGCGAAACGCTACGCAAAGCATTGCTGCCATGGAGGAAATCATGTCGCTCGTCACCATCGAGATCGTCGATCAGGTCGCGGTTCTCAAGCTCAACAACCCCGCGGCGCTCAACGCGATGTCGCCGGACATGGCGCGCGCGCTGCACGAGAAGGTCGAAGAGGCCGAGAAGAGCGCACGCTCCATCCTTTTGACGGGCGAAGGACGCGCGTTCTGCTCGGGCGCCGCGCTCGGCGGCGGTGGCGGGGTGGGCTCGAACGACGGCGAGTTCGATGCCGGCGCCCGGCTCGAGTCGCACTACAATCCGATGATGCTGAAGCTGCGCGCGCTCTCGATTCCGTTCGTGACGGCGGTGCATGGCGCAGCGGCCGGTGTCGGCTGCTCGGTGGCGCTGGCGGGCGACCTCATCGTGGCGGATCAGACCGCGTATTTCCTGCAAGCCTTCCGCAACATCGGCCTCGTGCCGGACGGCGGCTCGCCCTATCTGCTCGCGTCGGCTGCCGGGCGTGTGCGCGCGATGGAAGCGATGCTCCTGGGCGAGCGCATCTCCGCCGAAACGGCCTACAACTGGGGCATGATCAATCGCCTCGCGCCGGAGGGGAAAGATTTCGAAGTCGGCTTCGAACTCGCGAAGAAACTGGCCGACGGCCCGCGCGCCACGCTCGGCCTGATCCGCCAGCTCGCCTGGGGTGCGCTCGACAAGCCGTTCGAAGAACAGCTCGCCGCCGAACGCGCGACGCAGAAGATCGCAGGCCGCACGGCCGAATGCCGCGAAGGCGTGGCCGCCTTCCTCGAAAAACGCAAGGCGCGGTTCAATACGCTTTAGATATCCAGCATGTCATCACCCGGCGCGCTAGCGTCCGGGTGACCCAATTTTTGCGAACCGAGAAAATAGGTCACCCGGATCGCGCTGTTTCGCGCGACCGGGTGATGACGGTTTATTGCAGCGACATATGCGCGCTTTGTGTGCCGCTTCGCGCGGGGACAGCCGCGAAGGGGCGGAGCCATTGACCGGTCTGCAGGACGGCACGGCCGCTATCCGTCGCGATGGCGACACTGCCGGTCCATTCGATCAGGCCTTCTTTCGAGAGGAATGTGATGTCTTCGTCCGCAATGCCGTCCGCCGGAAAACCTTTCCAGGCGGAACGCCAGCGGCGGTCGCTGCAGCGCCAGATGGGGCCGATATTGACGGTCATCAATGCCAGAAGCTGATCGGTGGAAAGCTCACGATATTGAATCATCGCACGCCCCTGTTCTGCAGCTGCCCCTGCGATTCGACCTTTAGAGTGTAAAAGCGAAAAATCGGGGACCGCAATCGGGCAAAAAGGCGACAGTCGCGAAGTCCGGCGATTTGGTTAAGGCCGCCGCGCATTGCCGCGTGCAAATCGCAGCGAGATCTATGCGAGCGCGGTGCGAAGCGCTTCCGCCAGCTGCGCGGCGGCGGGCCCGATCACGACATGGACGGAACTTCCGAGTTTGACGACGCCCCGCGCGCCGCTTGCCTTCAGCGCCGCCTCATCGACCGTTTCGCTCCGCGCCACGCCGACGCGCAAACGGCTTGAGCAAACGGAAACATCCCGGACATTCGCCGCACCGCCCAGCGCCGCCAGCACCGCTTTGCCGTCCTGCAGGCTGAAGGAGGCTGTCGAGGATATCGCCACCGACGGCATTTCAGGCGCCGAAGCCCGCTCGACCGCGACGCCGCCCTGCGCGAGGAAGGCGCGCATTTCCGCCGCCACCTGATCGGCGATCGGCCCCAGCACCACCTGCACGGCGTTGGCGGAAGGCTTCACGATCCCGCGCGCGCCGAGCGCCTTCAGCCTCTGCGCATCGACCTTCCGGCTGTCGGCTACGACGAGCCGCAGGCGCGTCGTGCAGGCATCGACCGACCGGAAATTTTTCGCCCCGCCCAGCGCCGCCACAAAGGCGGGACCGCGCGCGCCGGAATCGAACGGCGCCGCTTCGGCGATCACTTCGCCCTCGGGCTCACGCCCAAGGGTCTTGAGGTCGAAATAGCGGATCGCGGCGCGAAAGACCGTGTAGTAGAGCGCGAAATAGACGGCGCCGACCGGCAGCAGCCAGAGCGGGCGCGTCGCCTTGCCGAAATTGATGAGGTAGTCGAAAAGCCCCGCCGAGAATCCGAAGCCCAGTTTCACGCCCAGAAGGTTCATCGCCACCATGGCGATGCCGGTCAGAATCGCGTGCAACAGAAAGAGCGCGGGCGCCAGGAACATGAAACTGAATTCGATCGGCTCGGTCACGCCGGTCAGCGCCGCCGTCAGCGCCATCGACAGCAACAACCCGCCGACCGCCTTACGCCGCTCCGGCCGCGCCGCGTGATACATGGCAAGACACGCCGCCGGCAGCCCGAACATCATCACGGGAAAGAAGCCCGACATGAAGGCGCCCGCGTTCGGATCGCCCGCGAAGAAGCGCTTCAGATCGCCCGTCGTGCCGTGATAGTCGCCCAGGATGAACCAGGCGATGTTGTTGATGATGTGGTGAAGTCCCGTCACCAGCAGAAGACGGTTGAGCACGCCATAGGCAAAAAGGCCGAAGTTTCCTGCGCCCAGGACGGCATGGCTCAGCGCGTCCATGCCTTCGGAAAGAGATGCCCAGCCCCAACCGAAAATCGCGGCCAGGATCAATCCTGCAAAGCCCGCCGCGATCGGCACGAAACGGCGGCCGCCGAAGAAGGCGAGATAGTCGGGCAATTTGATCGCGTGGAAGCGATTGTAGAGCCAGCCCGCGACAAGGCCGGATATGAGTCCCGCCGGAACGCTCAGCTTCGAGATCGCATCCGCCTTGAACGCACCTGCCGCGAGATCGATGGATTTTCCGGTCAACCCTGCCAGCGCCGAAGGCGGCACGGCGATGATCGCCTTGGCGCCTTCGGTCATGACAAGGAAACACACGACGCCCGCAAGACCCGCGGCGCCGTGATTTTCGCGCGCCAAACCTACCGCGACACCGATCGCGAACAGCAATCCGAGATTGGAGAAAATCGCATTGCCGGCGGCGTAAATGAACGGCAGCACCGGATGAACATGAGCGGCCCAGGTGGCGGGCAATGCGTAGTCCCAAATGTCGGGCGCGCCGAGTCTGAGCAGGATTGCCGCCACCGGCAGGACCGCGATCGGCAGCATCAGCGCGCGGCCCAGCGGCTGGAGCGTCTCGAGGATCGATTTCATCGTATCTGCCTCCTCAGAGATGGACGGGCGCGAGCGTTTTTGCGGGCGCCGCCAGCAAGGCGCGGACCTCGTCCGCTGCGTCGCATTGCAGGGCCTTCTCCGCGAGCGCGCGGCAATCGCCCATGCGCCATTCGCGAATGGTCTGCTTCAGGCCCGGAATGGCGGCGGCCGGCGCCGACAATTCCGTCACGCCGAGACCGATGAGCAATGGCGCGGCCAGGCGATCCGCGGCCAGCCCGCCGCACACGGCCACCATCTTTCCCTTCGCGCCACGCGCGGCTTGCGCGATAAGCCGCAAAACCGCCGGATGCAGCGCGTCGATCTGGCCGGCGAGCTGCGCATTGCCGCGATCCATGGCGAGCACGTATTGCGTGAGATCGTTGGTGCCGACGGAAAAGAAATCGGCTTCTCCGGCGAGGCGATCGGTCGTGACGGCGGAGGCCGGCGTCTCTACCATGACGCCGAGGGCGATTTGCGACTCGACGCGGCGCTCGCGCGCGATCTCCGCAAGCATGGCGCGCACGGCTTTCAGTTCCGCGACCGAACTCACCATCGGCACCATGATGCGGCACTGGCCGAGAGGCTTCACGCGCAGGATGGCGGCCAGCTGCGTGCGCAGAAGCTCGGGCTTCCACAGCGCCGCGCGCACGCCGCGCAAGCCCAGCGCGGGATTTTCCTCCGGCGGCAGCGCAAGATAGGAAACCGGCTTGTCGCCGCCGATGTCGAAGGTGCGGATGATCAGCGGCCTCCCGCCGAGCGCATCGGCGATCGCCTGATATTGCCCCGCCTGCTCGTCTTCCGAGGGCGGTGTCGCGCGCTCCTGGAACAGGAATTCCGTGCGCAGCAGCCCGCAGCCTTCCGCGCCCTGCGCCACGGCCTGGGCCGCCTCGTCCCCACCGGCGCCCAGATTGGCGAACACTTCGATGCGCACGCCATCGGCTGTCCGGCAATCCTCGCGCGCGCGCCTCTGCGCGGCGTAAGCTTCGTTGCGGCGCGCTTCCAGGCGTCCGCGCAATTCGTGCAATGCGGAGGCGTCGGTTTGCAGGCGCAGTTCGCCCTGATCCGCATCGAGCACGGCCTGCGTGCCCTCGGGCACATCGAGCACGCGCTCGCCGGCGCTGACGACCGCCGGAATGTTCATGCCGGCCGCGAGGATCGCCACATGCGCGGTCGGTCCGCCCCCGGCGGTGCAGAAGCCGGCGATGCCGCGCGCCGACACGGCCAGCAGCTGCGACGGCAGAAGCTCGCGCGCGACAAGGATCGCGCCGCGCGGGATTTCGAACGGCGCCTCGCCCGACGCGCCGGTGAGCTCCAGCAACACCTGCCGTTCGAGATCGAGCAGATCCTGCGCGCGCTCTTTCAGCAGCGCGTCTTTCAAGCCTTCGAGCGCACGCGCATAGTTCCTTACGGCGTGACGCCAGGCGAAGCCCGCGCTTTTGCCTTCCGCGATGGCGCAGCGCGCATTTTCGACCAGTTCGGGATCGTCGAGCAGCGCGATATGCGCCTCGAGAATGCCGCGGCGATGACGGTCGCCGCTGCCGGCCGACAGTTCGAGTTTCGCGCGAACGCTTGCCAGCGCGCGGGCGATTTCGGCCGCTTCATGGGCGATGCCGGAGCCTTTTTCGGCGACCGCGATCTCGGGCACTTTCAGATGCGCAACCGGACCGATCGCGATGCCGGGGGCCGCGGACACGCCGCGGATGCGCTTTGGATCGCCGCTGTCTTCGTGAGCGGCCGCCGCCGCGACCGGCGCGCTTTCCTCGCCCGGCGCTTCGCCCAATCCCGCCGCGATCAGCTCGGCGAGCGTATCGACGGCTTCGCGCGCATCTGCCCCTGTCGCAGACACCGTCACACGCGCGCCGTTGCGCACGCCGAGCGACATCAGCGCCACGACGCTTTTCGCGTTGACGCGGCGTCCGTCCATCACCAGTGCGACTTCGCAGGCAAAGCGTTTGGCGCCGTTGGCGAGTGCGGCGGCCGGGCGCGCATGAATGCCGTGCGCTAGCGGCACGACGACCTCGCGCGCTTCTTCCGCCGACGCGTCGTCGCCCTCGCCTGCCGTTTGCTCTCCGAGCGATTTCAACTCCATCAGGAATTCGCCCACCTCGGTTTCGCGGTTCGCCTCGCGGCGGAGGATTTCGAATTCGTCGCCATTGGTGACGACGACGGGCGAGATGAGGCTTTTCACCTTGCAGGCGAGCAAGTCGATATCGAAAGTCAGGAGCGGGTCCCCGGTCCGCACGGAACGCCCTTCGCCCACATGGGCGACGAAGCCCTGGCCGGCCAGCGCCACCGTCTCAAGGCCCACATGGATCAGGATCTCCGCGCCGCACGTCGCGCGTAACGTCACCGCGTGCTTGGCCGACGTCATGATCGTGCCGTCGCAGGGCGCGTAAACCGTGTTGCCGGTCGGATCGACGGCGACGCCGTCGCCCAGGAGGCGGTCGGCGAACACCGGATCGGGCACTTCGTCGAGCGGCCCGACCCAGCCCTTCATCGGCGAAACCAGCACCAGATTGGACAACCTCTGAAACTCCCTGACGATCAATGCGCGTTGGGGACCAATTGTACCCAGTCCAGAAGCCAAAGCGGATCGAGTTTTTTCTGTGTAAAGGCGAAACAGAGATCGTGCGCGCCGTCCTGTCCGGAAAGCGGGGCTGTGAGCCGGGTCACGGCGTTGTTGGAAAGGGCCGGGGCCAGCGGCAGGACGGCGATTTTCGGCCCGTCGCAGCTGTCGCGGTGAACTTCCAGCTCGCCCGCGGGCGTCGCGGGCGGGCGCAGCACGATCTTGGCGCGGTCGTCGCCGATCTCGAAATTGAACGGCACCTGCCCCACGCCCGCCGCGATGCCGGAGATTCCGTTGAGATCGGCGCCGCGCCAGATCCAGCACGGGTTCATGATGTCGGCGAGAAAGATCGCCCGCGGTCCCCTGAGCGGTGCATCGTCTTCGAGATTGAGCGCGATGTCCTTGCTGCAGAGCTCGAGCTCCTGGCTGAAGCGGTGGCGCAGCGACATCGCATCGACGGTCACATCGGTTGGATCGACGATCTCTCTTGCGCCGTCGAACGCCGCCGCGCGCAGGTGCTGCGGCAACGGCAAAAACAATGGCGCGCTGTAGAGCGGCGACGCGGCGCTCGGCGCAGAGCCATCCAACGTGTAGTGGACATCGCCGAAGCCGCTCTGGTCGCCCAGCCTGACGGTTGCGCCGACGGGATTTTCCGCGGTCTCCGCCTCGACCTTGAAGGCCGTCGGCGATGCCACGATGCCGAGCGCCTTGTAGCGGGCCATCTGCGGCGCCAGACGCGCGAGAAAATTCTTCCAGTCGGGCTTCGCGCTCCATCCCACTTCCGCGAGAGCAGCGGCGCGCGGGAACGCCATCAGATCGACCCGCTCGTCGGTGCGGATGTGCTCCGTCCAGATATTCGCCTGCACGCCGATGATGTGCGTGCGCTCCGCTTCGCTCAAATGATCGGGCATGGCGTCGAAACCGTAGACGCGCTCGAGCGTGAGAAGATATTCGCGGCCCGGCGGCTGATCGGGTCCCGTGCCCTGGCGATTGTCGAAATAGAGATCGGGCGCCGGCGAGAGGACGGCATCGTGGCCCGACTTGGCCGCCGTGACGGCGCCGTCGACGCCGCGCCAGGAGGTGATCGTCGCATTCGGCGCCACGCCGCCTTCGAGGATTTCGTCCCAGCCGATGAGCTTGCGCCCGTGTGCGCTGAGGAACTTCCCGATCCTCGCAATGAAATAGCTCTGCAGCGCGTCCTCGTTGGCGATCCCGAGCTTCTTCATCTGCGCCTGGATCTTGGGCGAGGCTTTCCACTGATCCTTGACCGCCTCGTCGCCGCCCACATGGATGTATTCGCCGGGGAACAGCGCCATGACTTCCGTCAGCACATTGTCGAGGAAGCGGAAGGTGGAATCGTCGACGTTGTAGAGATTGTCGAAGACGCCCCAGGCGCTCGGCACGGCTTTCGGCGGATGGGAGGTCGAGCCGAGCTTCGGATAGGCCACGATCGCAGCCGTCGCATGTCCCGGCATCTCGATCTCGGGAACGATGCTGACGTGGCGCGCGGCCGCGTAGCGCACGATCGCGCGCACCTGGGCCTGGCTGTAATATCCGCCATAGAGCCGCGGCTTGTGGGTCCTCGGATCGATATCGTGCGCGGCCGCCGCGCCCTCCGGCACGCGCCAGGCGCCGATTTTCGTGAGCCGCGGGTAGCGTCTGATCTCCAGCCGCCAGGCCTGATCGTCCGTCAGATGCCACTGCAGGACGTTCAGCTTGTGCAGCGCCATGGCGTCGATGAACGCTTCGATGAATTCCGGCGACTGATAGTGCCGCGCGGAATCCAGCAGGAGCCCGCGCCAGCGAAAGCGCGGCACATCGTCGATGCGCATCGCCGGGATCGCCACGCCGTGCGACGGCGTCTGCGTCAGAAGCTGCCAGGCCGTGACGGCGCCGTAGAAAAGTCCCGCCCCCTGCCCCGCGGCGATGACCATGCCGTCGGGCGTGACGTCGAGCTTGTAGCCCTCGGCGCCGGTCTCGTCCCGGTCGGCGAGGCGCCGCAACACGATCGCATGTGCAGGCGGCAACGTGACATCGCCGGCCCGCGGGACCAGCAGCGGCCCCTGCGTGCGCCGGACGAGGTCTGCAAGATAATGCGCAAGGCGCGGCGTCTCGGCGTCGGACGCGTCGTAGAGGATCGGCGCACCATCCTGGAGCGCCAGCGCGCCGGGCGCCGGTGCGACATGCGCCGGCCAGGGAATGATCGATGGCTGCGGCACTGAAACTTGTGCCGCCGCGGGCTTTTCGACGGGCGGTGGCGTGGGAATCTCGCGCGAACAGGCCGCCGGCAGCGCGGTCACGGCTGCAATCCCGATGACGCCCAAGCCGCGATGAATCTTCAAGCGCATTCCCGATATTGCTCTCGCCGGCCCCACACGAAAAGGTCGCCTGAAAGCCCGGCAGAAAGAAGGGGCGGAGTGGGTTTCCGCCACGCCGCCCCTAGTGGTCGTTTTACACACGGGGGATTGCACCAGAAAATCGGAGCCCCGGTATCGTCCGGGGCTCCGCACGAGATACTCAGTACTTCACTTTCACGCCGAGATAGAACTGACGGCCGTTGTCGTAGAAGGCACGCGGCTGCGTCGGATCGTTGGCGTAGTACTTCAGGATCGGATCGTTCAGGTTCAGCGCATCGAACGTCAGCGTAATGTTGTCGTTGATGTCGTAGCTCGCCGACAGCGCAAGGTTGCCGGTCGCCGCCATGTTCTCCGCCGTGCTCCGGTCGAGGCCGACAAGCACCTTGGTGCGCCATGTGTAGGCAAGACGCAGGCTGACGCCGTGGTCTTCGTAATAAGGCACGATGTTGTAGACATATTTCGAATCGCCGATCAGCGGACCGCCGCCGGTCGATGCGCCTTGCTCGCCGTCCGACACCGTCGCGTTGGTCTGGATGCCGAAGCCGTACCAGAGATCCTGGTCCCAGGCGAATTCGAAGCCCTTGTCGGTGCCGTTGCCGTTGACCGGCGAGGTGATGGCGTAGGTCGAATAGACCGGAACGCCGGCCACGTGCGTGGGCGTCGTCTGGCCCGTGAGCGTCGCGTTGAGATAGGTCGCGTTGGCCACGCCGTAGTCCACGTCTGTCGTCAGGTCGGTGTAGAAGGCCGTGACCGACAGAAGGCCGGTCTTGGCGAAATACCATTCCCAGGACGTCTGATAGTCCCAGGCGCGGACGGGTTTCAGGTTGGGATTGCCGCCCGTGCCGGTGAGGATGCTGTCGGTGAGCGACACCGCACCGCCCAAGGCGCTGTAGTCCGGACGCGACATCGTGCGAGCGACGGCCGCGCGGATGTCCATCTCGTCATTCAGATTGTAGACGAAGTTCGCGCTGGGCAGCGGGTCGATATAGGTGTGATCCGTGCCGACCTGATCGTAACAACCGTAGTTGTTGGGTGTTGCGGTGGTAATCGAGCACGACGACGTGCCCGAGCCGTCCGACGCATAGGACAGGACGTCTTCCTGCGTATCGACATAACGCAGGCCGACATTGCCCTTCCAGTTCTCGCCGCCGAGATTGGCCATGATGTAACCGGCCCAGACCGACTCCTTCACGCTGAAACTGCCCGGCCAGTAATTGGCGAGCGGGCTGTAGGGCGTGACCTTCGGCAGAACCAGCGACTGCACGAGCGACCAGTTGGGCGCCCAGAGATTCTGCAGGAAGCCCGGAGGCGGATTGATGCCGTTGGCGAATCCGCTCGGATAATACTGGCCGTTCGAGATCATGCTCGACGGATCGCCGCAATAGGCGCAGGTGCCCTCGTCGTAGCCGAAGACCTTGCGCGAATGCTGGTCGTAACGCGCGCCGACCTTGATCGACTGCAGGATGCCGTCGCCGATGTCGTACTCGGCATCGGCCTTCGTATAGAACTCCGTGTCGAGCGCCGTGAATTGATCGCTCCACGCCCAGTCGTTCTGGAAGTCCGCGGGGTTGGTCGTGCTGATGTTGGGGAACGACACGACGGCCGGCGTTCCGCCGGCGAAGTTGAAGTTCACACCGGTCATCGCCTCGCTTTCCCAAGTCGGCTGCGACGGCGTGAAGCCCTCGCCCTTGGTATAGCCGACCTGATAGTCGACGACGAGATTCGAGAGCGGTGTCCAGGTCGCGTCGCCGTTGACGTACCAGGTTTCCGCGCCTTCGCCGGGACGGTCGATCGAGTCTTCGACCGCACCGTTGACGCCGTTATACGGGAATGCCGCCTGCACCAGCGTTCCGTTCGAAACCGTATAGCTCGACGGCAGGTTCTGGCTGGCGATCTCGTTCTGCACATACGCCATGTAGTTGTTGTTCGTGTCGCTGGCGTTGAGCCGCGAGTAGAAGCTCGAGACGACGAAGTTGAGGCTGCTGTTCGGCTTCCATTGGAACGTGGCGGCGCCGCCTTCGCGCTCGCGGTGCTGCTGGAACAGCGCGGCGCCGATGAGCGTCGGATAAAGCACGTTGTTCAGGTCCGGGTGGGCTGCCACGAGTGCAGGCTCCGCCGCAGCCGTAATCGTGTTGTAGCCGAGGAACTCCTGGCCTTCGCGGAGCAGATCGCGCTCTTCATAGAAGCCCTGCACCATGATGCCGAAATGATCGGTGTCGTCGTGCCAGGCGACGAGGCCGTTGAGGTTCGGTTCCGTCGTGTGCGGCAGATCGGAATACTCCGCCTGCGCCGAACCTTCGAAGGTGAGCGAATCGGCGAAGTCGAGCGGTTTGCGCGTGATGATGTCGACGGTGCCGGCCGTGCCGCCTTCGACCATGTCGGCTTCCTGGCTCTTGTGGACCACGACCGAGCTCACGATTTCCGACGGCAGCAGGTCGTAGCTCACGCTGCGGCCGACCGTCTGGAACTGGTCGAGAATGTACCAGTCGCCGGTGGCCACGGAGTGGCCGTCGATCGTCGTCAGCGTCAGGCTGGGATCGGTGCCGCGAAGCGCGACGCGGTCGTTTTCGTCGAAACCGCCTTCACCCGAGGATTGCGAGAAGGTCTCGACACCGGGGAGGCGTTGCAGCGCGTCGGCCACGTTTTTGTCGGGGAGCTTGCCGATGTCGGACGCGACGATCGCGTCGACCATCGTATCGGCGTTTCTCTTCACGTCGAGCGACTGCTCTTCCGAATAGCGGAGGCCCGTGACCACGACCGTTTCCGGTTGATTCGAATTGTCCGTGCTCTGTGCAAACGACGACGTGGCGACTGTCAGAAGCGCAACAACGCTCGCTGAGCCGGCCAAAACCCCCTTAAGCGACATGATTATCCCCTCTAAAAAATTCGAGACTCACCCGAATTTGCTCGCACTCCCGCGTGCATCCCCACGCGCGGTCCCGTTCTGGCACTACCATCACAAGACCTATCTAATACCATTTATCGATTGGATATGCCTGTCAAGCCCAATTTTGCCGTGAAATATTGAATTGACGGCAGAGCTGAACTATGTGGTATGCAATTGGTACTAGCATAGTCTGCGACATCGCCTGATAGGCCGAGGAGAAGATATTGACGTCGCTTGTGACCCTTATCGGCAGTCTCAGTGAGACGGACAGTCTTCCTCTCTACCAGCAGCTGCAGCGCGGGCTGCGGCAGGCAATCCACAACAAGCTGCTGGCGCCCGAAGACGCGCTGCCGCCCGAGCGCGAGATCGCCGAAGAATTTTCCGTGTCCCGCATCACCGTGCGCAAGGCGCTCGACGGTCTTGTCGGCGAAGGCCTGCTGACGCGTCGCCAGGGCTCGGGCACGTTCGTGTCGAGCCGCGTGGAGAAGAACTTTTCGAAGCTCACGTCGTTTTCGGAAGATATGCAGGCGCGCGGGCGCACGCCGAAAAGCGTGTGGCTGCGCAAATCGGCGGGCACGGTAACGCCGGAAGAATCCCTGACCATGGGCTTGAGCCCCGGAACACCGGTTTATCGCTTCCATCGTCTGCGCTATGCCGATGACGCACCAATGGCGCTCGAATATTGCACGGTGCCGGCATTCTGCCTGCCGTCGGTGGATGCCGTCGAATCATCGCTGTATATGGCGCTGGAGCGCGCGGGAAACCGTCCGGTGCGCGCATTGCAACGCCTGCGCGCCGTTCTCTTCACGGCCGAACAAGCCTCTCTTCTCGGCGCACAGGAACACGATGCGGGCTTGCTCGTGGAACGGCGCGGATTCCTGCGCGACGGGCGTGCTGTCGAGTTCTCCCAGTCCTACTATCGCGGCGACACATATGACTTCGTCGCGGAGCTCAGCGATTCGGAGCAGACCTCGTGACAGGCGACGGCGTTGCCCCGGTTGAAAGGGCCAGCAAGACGCTGATGCTTGCCGAGGCCGGCGAGGCACCGCAGCGCATCGCCGCGCAGCTTGTGCGCAATCGTGCCGCCATCGCGAAATTGGGCGAAAGGCTGCGCCGGAACAAGCCGCGCGCCGTCGTCACGGCCGCACGCGGAAGCTCGGACAACGCAGCCACGTTCGCGCGCTATCTGATCGAAACGCGCGCGCAGACTTTGACCGCGTCGCAGGCGCTCTCGATCGCATCGGTCTATACGGCGCAACCGCGCCTCGACGATTCGCTGTTCCTTGCCATTTCGCAATCGGGCCGCAGCCCGGATCTCCTGGCCGCCGTTTCCGCCGCAAAAGCCGCAGGCGCCTTCACGGTCGCATTCGTCAACGCGGAAGACTCGCCGCTCGCCTCGCTGGCGGACGACATCATCCCGCTTTGCGCAGGCCCGGAGAAAAGCGTCGCCGCCACCAAAACCTATCTCGCGGCCAACGCGGCCATCCTTGATCTCGTCGCGGACTGGACCGCAGACGAAGACTTGCAAAAAGCCGTCGCGCGCCTTCCGGAGTTGCTTGAAAGGGCCTGGGCGCTGGATTGGAGCATCGCCGCGCCGCATTTTGCCCGCGCGCAGGATCTCTATGTGATCGGCCGCGGTCTGGGCTTCGGCCTGGCGCAGGAAGCGGCGCTGAAATTCAAGGAAACCTGCGGGCTTCATGCCGAAGCCTTCAGCGCGGCCGAAGTGCAGCACGGTCCGATGGCGCTCGTCGGCCCCGGATTCCCCGCGCTCATCTTTTCGCAGGCGGACGAAACGAGCGCCGGTGTGGAAACGCTGGCGAAGCAGTTCATTGCCGCCGGCGCCGATGTCATTCTGGCCGGGCTGAACGCCCCGGGCGCCTGCAATCTGGCGACGCTCGATGCGCCCGCCGCACTACAGCCCGTGCTGATGGCCCAGAGTTTCTATCGTCTCGTGGCTGCCCTTTCGCTGGCGCGCGGGTTCGATCCCGACCGTCCGCGCCTCCTAAACAAGATCACCGAGACCATTTGATGCTCACCGCCCTGATCAACGGACGAATCCTGACGGATCAGGGCGTGGTCGACGGACGCACGCTGCTCATCGAGAGCGGCCGCATCCGCGGGCTCGTGGCGAAATCCGACGCGCCGGGCGATGCACGCACGTTCGATCTCCAAGGGCTGCTGCTGATGCCCGGCTTCGTGGACATTCAGGTGAACGGCGGCGGCGGCGTGCTGTTCGGCGAAGTGCCGAGCGTCGAAACCCTGAGGACGATGGCCGCCACCCATCGCCGCTTCGGCACGACGGCCTTTCTGCCGACGCTGATCAGCAGCGATATCGACGTCATCGCGCAGGCGATCGCAGCCGTCGACACGGCCATCACGTCCGGCGTTGCCGGCGTGGCCGGCATTCATATCGAAGGGCCGTTTATCAGCCCGGCCCGCAAGGGCATTCACGACGCGTCGAAATTCCGCAAGCTCGACGGCGGCGCCCTCGCCCTCATCTCGTCGCTGAAGCACGGCAAGACACTTCTGACGCTGGCGCCCGAAGAAACCACACCGGAGGTAATCGCGTCGCTTCGCCAGGCCGGTGTCATCGTATCGGCCGGACACACGGATGCGACCTACGACGAGACGCTTGCCGCGCTGGATGCAGGTCTTTCCGGCTTCACGCATCTCTTCAACGCGATGTCGCCGCTCATGAGCCGCGCGCCGGGCGTGGTCGGCGCTGCGCTGGACGACCGCGACAGCATGTGCGGCATCATCGTCGACGGCCGTCACATCCATCCGGTTGTGATGCGCGTGGCCCTGCACTGCAAATCGGCCGACAAGCTGATGCTGGTCACCGACGCCATGCCCAGTGTCGGCGCGCTCGAGAAGACTTTTCATCTCGATGGCCGCCTTATCCGCGCCGAAAACGGGGCCTGCGTGGCGGAAGACGGGACATTGGCGGGGACCGACCTCGACATGGCGAGCGCGGTGCGCAACGCCATGCGCTTTCTCGACCTCGACCTTTACAACGCCGCGCGGATGGCCAGCCGCAACCCTGCGACATTCCTGGGGCTCGCGGGCGAAATGGGTAGGATTGCACCGGGCACTCGCGCTAATCTCGTTCTCGTCACGGATGAGCTGTCGGTGGTCCGCTGCTGGATCGACGGCCATGCTGGAGAAGGCGTGTGACTGCATCCTCAGCTCTGGTCATTTTTGGCGCCACGGGAGACCTCGCGCAGCGCATGCTGTTCCCGTCGCTGTACTTTCTAGAAGATGACCATCTTCTGCCCGACGGCGTGGCGATTGTGGGCTGCGCGCGCACGAAGATGTCCAACGACGCGTTCATCGCGCTCGTGGAAAAGGCCGTGCGGGCGCGTTCCGAAGGCGCTATCGACGAGCGGACGTGGAAGAAATTCCGCACAAGGCTTTCCTATGCCAGCGCCGACGCCGGGGATCCGGGGTCCTTCAAGGTGCTGGGAAAAGCTCTCGAGGGCGTGGGCGAGCTCGTGTTTTATCTTTCGACGTCGCCAGCCCATTACGGGAATATCTGCAGCAATCTCGACGCCGTCGGACTCGTGCACGGGAACAGCCGGGGGGTCGTGGAAAAGCCGATCGGCCACGACCTCGCGAGTTACCGTCAGATCAACGAGTCGCTCTCCAGAACCTTCGCCGAAAATCGCATTTTCCGTATCGACCACTACCTGGGCAAGGAGGCGGTGCAGAATCTGCTGGCGCTGCGCTTCGCCAATGCGCTGTTCGAGCCGCTGTGGAACAAGGTCAGCGTCGATCACGTGCAGATCACCGTTGCCGAAACGATCGGCGTGGAGGACCGCTGGTCCTATTACGACGAATACGGCGCCATCCGCGACATGGTGCAGAACCATTTGCTGCAGCTCTTAGCCCTCGTGGCCATGGAGCCGCCGGCCGATCCCAACTCCGTGCGCGACGAAAAGGTGAAAGTTCTGCGTTCGCTCCGCCCCATCACGGATCGCGACGTCGAGCGCAACACGGTGCGCGGCCAATATCGCGCCGGTGTCTCGGGCCGCGAGTCGGTGCCCGGCTACACGGAGGAAACGGGCGGGCGCGAGAGCAACACGGAAACCTTCGTCGCACTTTGCGCGCATATCGACAATTGGCGCTGGGCCGGCGTGCCGTTCTATCTGCGCACGGGAAAGCGGCTCCCCTCGCGCAAATCCGAAATCATCATGCAGTTCCGCGACGTGCCGCATTCGATCTTTCCCGGCAATCGCCTGCTCGCCAACCGGCTCATCATCAAGCTACAGCCGGAAGAGGAAATCGCGCTCACCTTGATGAACAAGACGCCGAGCCTCGAGCGCAACGGCATGGAACTGAAACCGCTGGCGCTCAATCTTTCGCTCAGCGACGCCTTCAAGCGCCCGCGCCGCCGCATCGCCTATGAGCGTCTCCTGCTGGAAGCTCTCGCGAACAAGCCCACGCTCTTCGTGCGCGGCGACGAGGCCGAAGCGGCCTGGACGTGGATCGACCAGATCGTCTCGAGCTGGGAGCGCCAGGGAACGCCGCCGGCGCCTTATGCCTCCGGAACCTGGGGCCCGGCCGGCGCATTCGCACTCACGGAACGCAATGGGCACAGCTGGTATGAATGAACCCGTCACGTTCGAGCCTTCGGTCATCCGCTTCGACGACGCGGAAAGCATGACCGCGGCGCTCGCCGACAAGATCGTTGCGCGGCTTTTCGAAGGCGTGCGGCGTCGCGATGCGGCGAGTCTGGTGGTCTCCGGCGGCACCACACCGGGTATTCTCTTTGACGCCTTAGCCACGCGCACGACGCCATGGGATCGCGTTTTCGTCACTGCAACGGACGAGCGCTGGGTCTCGCCCGATGACGACCGCAGCAACGAAAAGCTCGTGCGCTCACGCCTGATCCGCGGACAGGCTGCTGCCGCGCATTTTGTTCGGTTGATGACGCGCCATGCGTCGCCGGCTGAGGCCGAAGCAGACGTCGATCGCGCGGTCGGCGCCATGCCGCGACCGTTCGACGTGACACTTCTGGGCATGGGCAATGACGGTCACACGGCTTCGCTGTTTCCAGGCGCTAAGGAGCTTCCTCTGGCGCTTGATTATCATGCGCCGGCCCTGGTCCGTGCGATTACGCCCGCGAACGTCGCGACAACAGGTCCGCGCATGTCGCTCAGCCTGCGGGCGATCCTTGCCTCGCGCCTGATTGTCGTGCTCATCCGCGGCGACGAAAAGCTGGAAACCTTCCGCCTCGCCACGGCGGGCCACGACGCGCTTGAAATGCCCATCCGCGCGGTGTTGCATCAATCTGGCGTGCCCGTCGAGGTATATTGGTCGCCATGACGAAGCTTCATCCCGTCATCGCGGAGGCGACCGCGCGAATTCGGGAGCGGAGCAGGGAAACACGCGCGGAATATCTCGCCCATGTCGGCGAAGCGCGCAGGCGCGGGCCGAGCCGCATGCATCTCGACTGCGCCAATCTCGCCCATGCCTTCGCCGCGGCGCCAATGGCCGACAAGCTTCGTCTGCGCGAAGACAAATCCGCCAATATCGGCATCGTCACGGCCTACAACGACATGCTGTCGGCGCATCAGCCACTCGGCACCTATCCCGAAATCATCAAGGAAGCGGTGCGCGCGGAAGGCTGCACGGCACAGGTGGCGGGGGGCGTTCCTGCCATGTGCGACGGCATCACCCAAGGCCAGCCGGGCATGGAGCTGTCGCTCTTCTCGCGCGAAGTGATCGCGCTGGCGACCTCGGTCGCGCTCTGTCACGACGCGTTCGACGCCGTGCTGTGTCTCGGCGTCTGCGACAAGATCGTGCCGGGACTTCTCATGGGCGCCTTGTCGTTCGGCCACCTGCCGGTGCTTTTCGTGCCGGCGGGCCCGATGACCACCGGCATTCCGAACAAGGAGAAAGCGCGCACGCGGGAGGCTTTCGCACGCGGCGAAATCAGCCGGCCCGAACTTCTCGCGGTAGAAGCCTCGTCCTATCACGCGGCGGGCACATGCACGTTCTATGGTACGGCCAATTCGAACCAGATGCTGATGGAAGTCATGGGCCTGCACCTGCCCGGCACGGCTTTCGTCAATCCCGGCACCGCACTTCGCGACGCAATGACGCGCGCCTCCGCCCATCGCGCCTGCGCCCTCGCACGCGAAGGCAAAGCCGCCCTCGCCGACGTGATCGACGAACGCGCCATTGTGAACGGCGTGGTGGGCCTGATGGCGACGGGCGGTTCGACCAATCACGCCTTGCATATTCCCGCCATCGCGCGCGCGGGCGGAATCCAGATCGAATGGGAGGACTTCGAAGCGATCTCGGAAGTCACGCCGCTGCTCGCGCGCATCTATCCCAATGGGTCCGCCGACGTGAATCATTTCCACGCGGCCGGCGGCATGGCGTTTCTCGTGCGCGAATTGCTGGATGCGGGTCTGCTGCATTCCGACACGACAACCGTGGCCGGCGACTTCCGAGCCTATGCCGGAGAACCCGGTCTCGAAGACGGCAAGCTCGCGTGGCGCGATGCGGTCCCCGCGTCCCTCGACGACGATATTCTCCGGCCGGCGTCGGACCCTTTCGATCACAAGGGCGGCTTACGGCTTCTGACCGGCAATCTCGGCCGCGCCGTGATCAAGATCTCCGCCGTGGCGCCCCAGCATCGCGTCGTGGAGGCGCCGGCGGTGGTTTTCCACGACCAGAAGGATTTTCTCGACGCCTTCAGGCGCGGCGAACTCGAGCGCGACCTGATCGCCGTCCTGCGCTTCCAGGGACCGCGGGCGAACGGCATGCCGGAACTGCACAAGCTCACGCCACCGCTCTCCGTGCTTCAGGGCAAAGGTTTTCGCGTCGGGCTCGTCACGGACGGGCGCATGTCGGGCGCGTCCGGCAAAGTGCCGGCCGCTATTCATCTGACTCCGGAAGCCGCCGACGGCGGACCGATCGCCCGCCTGCGCGACGGCGACGTCATCCGCATCGATCCGGGAGAAGGCAGGCTCGAAGTCCGCGTCGATGCGCGCGAGTTCGAAAGCCGCGCGCCGGAACGCTTCAGCCAGCAAAGCTGGGGCCTCGGCCGCGAACTGTTTGCGCCGTTCCGTGCGCATGTCGGTCCCGCCGACAAGGGCGCCAGCATTTTCGGACGCAGAGCATGAAGTCCGTTGCCGACATCCTGAAGCTCTCGCCGGTCATCCCGGTTCTGACCATCGAATCCGCGGATGCGGTGGTCCCGCTGGCGCGCGCGCTGCTTAACGGCGGATTGCGCGTCCTCGAAGTGACGCTGCGCACCGAGGCGGCGATTGCTTCGATATCCGCGATTGCGCGGGCGGTACCCGAGGCCGTCGTCGGCGCGGGCACCGTGCTCAACGGCGACGACTACAAACGGGCCTGCGACGCGGGCGCGCGATTCATCGTCAGCCCCGGCCTTACCGACGCCATGCGCGAGGTCGCGAAAAAGCACACCGTGCCGCTCTTGCCCGGTGTCGTGACCGCGAGCGAGATCATGCGTGGCCTCGACGCCGGCCTCACACATTTCAAATTTTTTCCGGCAGAGAGCTCGGGCGGCGCGGCCGCCGTCAAGGCTTTCGCCGGTCCGTTCGCGCATGTCCGCTTTTGCCCGACAGGCGGCGTCACGCCGGACAATGCGCGCGACTACCTCGCGCTCAAGAACGTCGTCTGCGTCGGCGGCACATGGCTTGCGCCGAAGCATCTTATCGACAAACAGGATTGGGCCGCCATCACGGAGCTCGCGAGCGCAGCGGCTGCTTTGGGGAAGTAAGGGGCAAAAATGCTGGACAGTATCGTCATCGTAGGCGGCGGCACGGCCGGCTGGCTCACCGCAGCGCTTCTCGCGAAGCGCCTGGGCGCCGACAAGCCCAACGGCGTGAAGATCACGCTCATCGAATCCACCGACATCGGCACGATCGGCGTCGGAGAAGGCACGTTCCCGACGTTCCGCCGCACGCTGCGCACCATCGGCGTGGGCGAAGCCGAGTTCATGCGCGAATGCTCCGCGAGTTTCAAGCAGGCGATCAAATTCGTCGATTGGGAGCACCCGCCGCAGAACGGCAAGCACGCGCATTACTATCATCCCTTCAACGTGCCGCATCTGATGTCGATGGCGACCGACATGGCGCCCTACTGGGCGCTCGGCAGCGCGGGGCAGATTCCGTTCTCCGATGCGACCACGCTGCAGGACAAGGTGGTCGACGCGCTGAAAGCACCCAAGCGCATCGACGATGCGCCCTATGACGGACCCATGAACTATGCCTATCACCTCGACGCCGCGAAGCTCGCGGTGTTCCTGAAGAGCGCCGGCATCAAGCTCGGCGTGCGCCATCTCGTCGGCAATGTCGAAAAGGTCGAGCTCGATGGGCAGGGGGCAATCTCGGAGCTCATCACCAAGGAGCACGGCACGCTGAAGGCCGGGCTCTATGTCGACTGCACGGGCTTTGCCGGAATCCTGATCGGCCGTGCGCTGGGCGAGCCGTGGCGCGACGTGACGAACATGCTCTTCGTCGATCGCGCCGTCGCCATGCAAGTGCCTTACGATCGCGAAGATGCAGCGATCTTCCCGGCGACGATTTCGAGCGCGCATGAGACGGGCTGGACATGGGACATCGGCCTCGATACGCGCCGCGGCATCGGCTACTGCTACTCCAGCAAACACACCGACGACGACAGCGCCGAAGAGGTCCTGCGCCGCTATATCGGCAAGGCTTCCGAAGGCCGCAATGCGCGCCGCCTCAAGATGCGCGTCGGCTATCGCGACCGGCAGTGGGTGAAGAACTGCGTGGCGATCGGGCTTTCGGCGGGCTTCCTCGAGCCGCTGGAATCGACCGGCATCATCCAGATCGAAGCTGCTGCGCACATGATCGCGGAATATTTTCCCCGCCACGGCGACATGGAACGCGTGGCCCGGCATTTTTCGAAGATCATGGCACGGCGCTTCGAACTCGCCGTCGATTTCATCAAGCTCCATTATTATCTTACCAAGCGCACCGACAATGCGTTCTGGATCGACAACACCAAGCCGGAGACGGCGAGCGACGCCCTGAAAGACAAGATCGAATTGTGGACGCGGCGGCCGCCCACCTCGCTCGATTTCGACACGACCTATGAAGCATTCAAATACCAGAGCTATCAATATATCCTGTTCGGCACCGGATTCCGGCCCGACATGGGCGGCAATGAATCGGCCTATCCCTTCACTGCGGAAGCCGAGAAGGAATTCCAGCGCGTGCAACGGGCGTCGCAGCAGGCGGTGAAGGCGCTACCCGATCATCGCGCGCTGCTCGACCAGGTCTACAAGCACGGCTTTCGTCCGAAGAACGCCCATGCCGGACCGACCATCGCCGCGCGCGAAGACGCGGTGCCCACGTCGGAATTGATGCATCGCTGAAGAGTTACGCATTTCACCGCCGCGTCTCGACGAAATTCACCTGCGGCGCGATCTGCGCTGAACAGTGCGGGCACAGGCTGTGCGCGCGCCGATGCCGCCGCGCTCGTCAGGGCAGCCGTACCGACGTTCACCGGAAGAATCTCGATCCGCATCCGGATCCGTCGCGGCGTGGCCGGCTGTGGACGCCGCCAACAATATCTTGTGCAGCAAGTCTTTGCTTGACGGCGCAAGCCCTGCGTCCATTAATGAACGTTGGGTGACGGTGGGGGATGGCGTGGGAACACGACTTGTTCTGAATCCCGAACAGAAAGGCGCGTCGCGCCTTCGCGCTTTTTGCACAAAAAGTGGACGGACTGCCATGAAAAGACACAGCGCTGCGCTGGCGCTCCTTGTCGTCTGTGTAGTGCCGTTCGTTGCGAACGCGGCGCCGCCGATACTGCAGGCGGAGAAAAGCGACACGGCGACGCTTGCGCCGATCGCTGCGCATTGGGTGTTTGTCCAGACCGCGCCGAGCGGCATGACGATCTATGACGGCGACAAGGGCAAAATCGTGGGCAGCGTGCCGGTCAACGATTTTCTCGGCAACGTCGCGCTGGCGCCGGACCTCAAGCGCATCTACGTGGCGCAGACGATGTGGAGCGAAGGCACGCACGGCACGCGCCTCGATCCGCTGGATGTCTACGACGAGCACACGCTGAATCTCGAACGCGAGATCATGTTGCCGCCGCGGGCGCTGACGGTATTCAAAAGCGAGAACTTCACGGTCAGCGCCGACGGCCGCTTCGCCTACGTTTTTAATATGCGTCCGGCGACATCGGTCACGGTCGTCGATCTGGCGGCGGGCAAGGTGCAGCAGAGCGTCGACATTCCCGGATGCGGGCTCACCTATCCCTGGCGTCAGGGCGGCTTCTCGTCGTTGTGCGGCGATGGTTCGCTGCTCGACGTTGCCATCGGCAAGGACGGCAAGGCCGCGATCTCGCACGTGAAGCCGTTCTTCGACGCCAACGAAGACCCGGTGTTCGAATCGAGCCCGGATGATGTGAAGAGCGGTCAGGCATTCTTTATTTCGTATACGGGCAAGGTCTATCCGGCGCAGCTGGGTCCGGGTTCGAAAGTCGGTGCGGCGTGGTCGCTGCAGGAGGCCGCAGGCCAGCCGGCTGCAACGACCGGCGTGCAGGCGCTCGCCTGGCGCCCCGGCGGTGTGCAGGTGGCCGCCTATTACCGTCCCGGCCGCCGGCTTTTCGTGCTGATGCACACGGGCACGCACTGGACGCAGAAAGTGCCAGGCACTGAAGTCTGGGTATTCGATACGGTGAAGCACACGCTTCTCAAGCGCATCCCGCTCGAGAAACCCGCCAAAGGCATTGCCGTCAGCCAAGACGCCGCGCCGCAGCTTTATACGGTTTCGGGAAGCGGTGATCTCGCCATTCTCGATGCCCGTTCCGGCAAGCCACTCAAGACGGCGAAGTTCGACGGCGGCGGGCCACTCGTGATCGCGCCGTCGTTCTGAGGTCCGCTGCACATGATCCTTGATCCCACGGCAGAGCTCGGCATCCGCGTCGCAGCGGCGCTGTTCTTCCTGTGGGCAGGCGTGGCGAAGGCGCGCGACTGGACGCGCTTTTGCGCGGCGCTGGCCGAATATCGGCTTGTTCCGGCCTTCGCCATCACGCCGGCGGCGCTCGCCGTGCCGGCCGCAGAGTTGGGCGTCGCGGCAACGCTTCCCTGCGTGGCGCTCAGGCCCTGGCCGGAAATCGCCGGCGCCGCGCTGCTCTTCGTCTTCGCCGGCGCCATGACGATCAACCTCCTGCGCGACCGCAGCGACATCGCCTGCGGCTGTTCCTTCGGCGCGAAGGAGAACGGGCTTCACTGGTCGTTCGTCGCCCGCAACGTGGCGGCCGCAGCCGCACTCATCGCAAGCGGCGTCACGCCTCTGCCGACATCGCCCCTTCAAGTCGCGACGGGAATCATCGCGGGTTTTGCACTGCTTGCGCTTTTGACGGCGGCCGACGCGGTGTGGGCCCTGTTCGCGCGTCATCCTCTTCCGGCCGGAAAGGCAACATGATGCTGATTTCGCAGATATTCCTCTGGATCGTCGTCGGCGCCTTGTCGCTGATGGTGCTGGCGCTGGCCAGGCAGGTGGGCGTGCTGCATGAGCGCCTGACGCCCGTCGGCGCGCTGACGAACGCCGGCGGCCCGGCCGTCGGCAAGCCAGCGCCGCTCCTGCGCGCCACCGCGCTCGATGGTACGACGTATGAGATCGGCACGCATCGTGCGCGGCCTCTGCTGATGCTGTTCGTCGCCCGCAGCTGCCCCATCTGCAAGGTGCTGATCCCCGTGGCGCAGGACGTCGCGCGCAAGGAACAGCTCGATCTTCTCTTCTTCGGAGACGGCGAGCGCGCCGAGCAGGAAGCGCTGATCACCGATTTCGCGATCGCCCCGCAGCTCTTCGTCAACAGCGCCGAGATCGGTCTCGCCTATCAGGTCGACAAGCTGCCGCACGCCGCATTGATCGACGAGCACGGTACACTCGTTGCGCGCGGCCTGGTCAACAGCCGCGAACATCTGGAGAGTCTTCTCGTGGCGCGCGAAACGGGCTTCGCGTCGGTGCAATCCTATCTGAAAGCGCAGCGGGTCGCGGCGGAATAACGAAGCGCCTATGCGGGCGCGAATTGGGGGCGTGCATGTCCAGTTTCGACAGGATCAACGAGCAGCTCACGCGGCGGCTGGCACGCGGAACCTCGCGGCGCAGCCTTCTGGCGCGCCTGAGCGCACTGGCGCTGGCGGCGCCTGTCTTTCCGCTTCTGCCAGTCGCGCGCGCAGCGGCTGCGGGCACTGGAGGAGACATCACCAAGCTGTCCGATTTCGAGCGCAACGCGCAGACCAAAGACCCGGCCAAATGCACGTATTGGCGGCATTGCGCGCTCGACGGGATCATGTGCGGATGCTGCGGCGGCGGCCCGCACACCTGCCCTGCCGGCGCCGAGCCGTCCCCGATCGCGTGGATCGGCACCTGCCGCAATCCCGACGACGGCCGTTCCTATGTGATCGCCTATCGCGATTGCTGCGGAAAAACGCCATGCGCCGCATCGGATTGCGATTGCAACACGTCCGACCGCGATCTGCCCGTCTATCGTCCGTCCAACAGCAACGATATTCTATGGTGCTTCGGCAAAGCGTCGGCCACCTATCATTGCTCGACGGCGGCGCTTGTGGGGCCCGCGAGTTGAGGACAGGCGTCATTGCATTCGCATTTTTTGCGTTCGCCGCCGCGCCGGCCTATGCCGCAAGCGGCGAGGCGCTGTATGTGCAGAACTGCGCGCTGTGCCATCAATTCGGCGCGACGGGTTTGCCGGGGCAATTTCCGCGTCTCGCGGGCCGTGTGGCGCAGATCGCGAGCAGCCGCGAAGGACGCGACTATCTGATGAAAGTGCTCTCTTACGGCATGTCGGGCACGGTCAAGATCGACGGGCAATCCATCGCAGGCGCGATGCCGCCCTTCCGCGCCATCTTGTCCGCCGGCGACACCAAGGCCGTCGCCGATTACCTCGAATCCCTGCCGCCGAAACCGGCCAGGCCTTTCGCGCCGCTCGATGCCGCCGACATCACGAAAATTCGGAACGGGCCGCCGTCAACGCCCACCCAGGTCTTCGCCCTTCGCATGGCGCTCGTGAAGGCAGGAAAGATCCCGTGAAGCAGGCGTGGCGCCGGCACTGTGCGACAGGTGCCTTGTCGGCCGCAGGCTTTCTCATTTTCCTCGTGCCGTTCGTCGGCACGCCGGTGAGCGCTTCGTCGCCGCGTGCGATTCCGCCGGCGGCGAGTTCCTATCTCGAAGGCTGCGGCGGCTGTCACGGCGTTGAAGGCCGCTCGCTGGCCGAACGCGTACCCGATCTCGCCGGACGTGCAGGCTTCTTCCTGTGCACACGGTCCGGCCGCGAATATCTCATTCAGCTCCCCAATGTGGCCTTCGCACACATGGACTCGAACCGGCTCGCAGCGGTGATGAATTTCGTCGTGTTCGATCTGGGCCGCGGCAGCGCGCCCGCCGGCGCCAAGCCTTACACACCGGCCGAAGTGGCGGCGTTGCGTACCAGGCCGATCGATACGACCGCGCTTGTCGCTTTGCGCACTGGTATCGTCACGCAGATCGTGGCGCGCTGCCCCAAAGCCGCAAATTTGAACGCTTACGGTGGCGGGTTATAACCGCCGGGCGAAATCAGGGAGAGTATGTCATGGATCGACGGTCTTTGCTCGCGTCGCTATCGCTCGGCGCGGCCGCTATGGCGTCGGGCGCGCGCGTGGCGATGGCACAGCCGCAGCCGGTGCCGATCGTGCGGCCGCGGCCTGCGGCCGAAGGCGGACCCGGTCCGCGCAATCTCATCACCGACGTGCCGGGACTTCAGGTAGGACAGGCGGAAGATCCCAAAGCCCGCACGGGCGTGAGCGTGATCCTTCCCGATGCACGCGCGACGTGCTCCGTCGATGTGCGCGGTGGCGGCCCCGGCACGCGCGAAACCGATGCGCTCAATTCGTGGAATCTCGTGCACTCCGTCGACGCGGTCGTCCTTTCGGGCGGTTCGGTATACGGACTTGGAACGGCGGATGGCGTCGCTGCGTGGCTCGGCGCGCAAGGCCGCGGCTATCAAATGGCAAAAAGCCCCGGCGTGCCGCCTTCCCCCATCGTGCCGGCCGCGATTCTTTACGACCTCGCCAACCACGGGAACAAGGAGTGGGGTCTCGAACCGCCTTATCGCAAACTCGGAATTCGCGCCGTCGAAACGGCCTCGCAGGATTTCAAGCTCGGCACGGCAGGTGCGGGCTACGGCGCGGAGGCGGGCTCGCTGAAAGGCGGAACCGGCTCGGCCTCCTACGTTTCGAAAGACGGCATCGCCGTCGGCGCCATCGTCGCGGTCAATTGCCTCGGCTCGGTCATTGTTCCGGGCACGAAGAATTTCTGGGCGGGCGCGTTCGAAGTCGGAAATGAGTTCGGAGGTCTCGGCGCGACGAATGCGCGCGTGGTCGGCGAAGACTGGGGCCTGTCGAAAGCCAATCCCGCGGCGCGGGCCAACACGACCATCGCCTGCATCGCCACAGACGTCGAGCTCACGATCGACCAGATGAAGCGCATCACCATGATGGCGCAGGACGGACTTGCGCGCGCCATCCGCCCGATCCATTCGCCGTTCGACGGCGACGTCGTGTTCGGGCTCTCGACGGGCAAGCAGCCGATGAAAGGGCCGTTGGCCGACTATACCGTCGCGCGCATCGGCTCGATGGCGGCCGACGTGCTGTCGCGCGCCGTCGCCCGCGGGGTCTACGAGGCGACGCTGCCTCCCGGCATGGAAGGCAAGACCTGGCATAACCTCTAACGCTTTCCCCGGAGCTCTACCGTGTCTCCAGCCTTGCGTCTCACGATCGGCTTGGTCGTGCCGTTCCTGATGGTCGTGCCGACGGTGCCGCTGCTCGGCCACCTCCATGTCGCGCCGTTCGGCGTGCCGCTGGCTCTGTGGTGGCTGTTCGGCTGCATTCCGCTGGCGTCGCTGTGTCTTGCGATCTGCTGGTTCGCGCATGACCGCCACCAGCCGGACGAATTCATCGAAGCCGACTACGACAGCGGCGAACGTCCATGACGATCGCCTTTCTTAGCGTCATCGCGCTGTCGCTGGTGCTGGCGCTGCTTTCCAAGCGCGGCCATCGGCACCAGAAGGCGGAAGATTTTTTCGTCGCATCCGGCCAGTTCCGCGCCGTGCTGTTTTTCTTTCTTGCCGTCGGCGAAACCTACAGCATCGTCACGATCCTGGGTTATCCGGGCGGTATCTACGCCAACGGAACCGTCGCAGCGACCTGGTTCCTCGGCTACATTCTTCTCGCCTTCGTCGTCGGCTATTTCCTCAACCCGCTCATCTGGCGCGCGGGCCGCATCCACGGTGCCGTCACCCTGCCCGATCTTTTCCGCCGCCATTTCGACAGCCGCGCGCTCGAGATTGTCGTGACGCTCGCCTCGCTCGTCTTCCTCGTGCCGCTCGGCATGAGCCAGTTCCTTGGTCTCCAGGTGTTGCTGAAGCAGCTCGACTGGTCGATCCCGCCTTTGATGCTGACGGGACTCGCGGGCGCGCTCGCCTTCACCTACATCGCCATCTCCGGCATCCGCGCGTCGGCTTACGTCGCCGTGCTGAAGGACATCCTCCTGATCGCCGCGATCCTGCTCACGGGACTCGCGGCGCTTGCCCACTGGGGCGGCGTGCAGACGATCACGCCTGCCTGGAAGCACGCCGTGCAGCCCTCGCTTGAGGGCGACGTGTTCGCGATCACCACCATCCTTCTGCAGAGCCTGGGCTTCTGCGTCGTGCCGCAAACCTGTGCCTATGTCTTCACCGCGCGCTCCGCCAACACCGTCCGGCGTGCGCAGGTCACCATGCCGCTCTATATGGTGATGTTCCCCTTCCTGACGCTGGTCGCCTATTTCGCGCTCAGCCATCCGCTGCCTGTCCGGGCACCGAACGAAGTCTTCCTCGCGGTGACGCGGGCCCTGCTTCCGTCCCAAATTGTGGGACTCGTCATGGCCGGCGCGGCGTTGGCCGCCCTCGTCGTGCTCACAGGCATCTGTCTTGCAATCGGCCCGCTCGTTTCGCGCAATCTCGTACCTGGCCTGAGCGGCGATCAGCAGCGCCGCTGGTCCCAGGTGGTAATGGTGATCTATCTTCTGCTCTCGATCGCGAGCGCAGCACAATCGTCGCAGCTGCTCGTGACAATCAACAATCTCTTTTATTTCGGCATCTCCCAGTTCCTGCCCGGCATGATCGGCATTCTGTTTCTGCGCAAGGCTCACCCCTTCGCGATTATTGCAGGCATCTTGGCCGGCGATGCCGTGGCGATTGTCATCTTTGAATTCAGGGTTCCAGTAGGCGGAACAAACGCCGGATTCATCGGCCTGATCGCAAATCTCGCAATTGTTCTCGTCGCGCTTTTTCTCTTGCCCAGTCGCGAACGCATGCCGATTTTTGCAAGGCGGCCGTGTCAGAACGCCTAACAACTTCATCGGCCAATCATGCGTGTGCGAACAATCGCCGCGCGCAATGTGTTGCCAGCGGTCGCATCGCATCCTTCGTTGACAATTATGACAGAACGCCGACACTGCGGAATGCCGCAGGGGTGCGGTGTCGCATGAGGGGGCGTCGCAAATGAAACGTTTGCTTCTCGGAATCTCGGCTCAGGCATTCCTGATCGCGAGCGGAACCGATGCTTGGGCACAAGCCACACAGCCACAGGGCGTCGAAACAGTCGTTGTCACCGCGCAGAAACGCCAGGAATCTGCACAAAACGTAGGCATTGCGCTTACGGTTTTGTCGTCCGATACGCTCCAGAAGATGGGCATCGACCAGATCAACCGGCTCGAATATGCGACGCCAAGCCTCGAAGTGGTTCCGGCTTTCGGCAGCGGCCAGCCAGAGTTTCGCCTCCGCGGCGTAGGCTTCGACGATTACGCCTCGAACAACTCGTCGACCGTCGGCGTTTATGTCGACGAAGTGGCGTATCCCGTACCGGCGCAGACGCAAGGACTGCTCTTCGATCTCGCGCGAACCGAAGTCCTCTACGGACCACAGGGCACGCTCTACGGCGTCAACACAACCGGCGGCGCGATCAATTTCGTCACCAACCGGCCGACCGATGTTTTCACCGCGGACGTCTCCACCGAATACGACAGCCACAACGAATCCATCACGCATGGCTATGTTTCGGGACCGATTGTCGACGGTCTCGACTACCGCGTCGCGGCGATCACCGACCAGGGCGGCGCCTGGCAGACCAACCGCGAGACGGGGCAAAGTCTCGGCAGCAAAAATACAAGCGCGGTTCGCGGCGAACTGCAGTGGCAGGCCAACAGCGACTGGACGTTCCTGCTCGAGGGCCATCTGGGCTATGACCGCTCGCAGGCCGTCGGGCTTTACCTTTTCGCGCCGATCGAGGCCGGCAACCCTTACAATCTTTTCGGCTTGGGCCCCACGATTCCGGCCTACACGAAGACCACGCAGACGGATTGGGGCGGTTCGCCGACCTTTGCGGCACTCACCGGCATTCCGACCGATGCAAGGCCCTTCCGCCACAACGACGACGGCGGCATCAATCTTCAGGCGAACGGCGATTTGGGCTTTGCGACGCTGACGTCGATCACGTCCTACGAAACGCTGCATCGCCGCGAATACAACGACTGGGACGCCACGTCTCTTGCACTCGCAGGCACCTATTTCGACACCGAGGCGCGCGTATTCTCGCAGGAAGTTCGCGTGGCCTCGCCCGAGACCGACAAGCTCAGCTGGTTGCTCGGCATCTATTACGGCCATCAGTCGATGGACGAAATCTTCGATTCAGACTTTGCGCAGTCGCTGGGCCTGGTGATCGACACGAGCTACCAGCAGAAGGTCGAAACCGAGGCTGTGTTCGGGCAGACGGAATATCACTTCACGGACAAGCTGAAGCTTGTCACCGGTCTGCGTTACAACGACGAATCCCGCTCGGAAGGCAACTTCGAAACGGCCGGCACTTTCCTGCCGGGCGCGCCTCTGATCGACTTCAACACGCCCGCCAACCAGTCCATCCGCAACCGGCGGCTTTCCGGCAAGGGCGAGTTGCAATACAGGCCGAGCGACGAGGTGATGTTCTATGCAAGCGTCAGCGAAGGCGTCAAATCAGGCGGCTTCACGACTTATAACGGCTCGGCCTCGGCGCCGCCGGTGAAGCCCGAAGTCCTGTGGGCGTATGAGACCGGCTTCAAGTCGAATTGGCTTCAGAACACGCTCCAGCTGAACGGTGCGGCGTACTATTATCACTACGAAGACCAGCAGATTCAGTCGGCCGTCTGGGGAATTGCCGGTCCGGTCGGATCGCTCGTGAATGCTCCGAAATCGCACCTCTACGGCGGCGAACTGGAAGCGGACTGGCTGCCAATCGACAATTTGAGGTTCGCGGAATCGGTGGGCTGGGTCGCCGGAGCGTTTGACGTATTCCCCAACTTCCTCAACATCGCGGCATCGACGGCCAAATGCGTGCCGGCTTCGATCTGCGTGCCTCCCGGCACCGAAAGCCCGGTCTACAGCAACGAACAGGGGCACAATGTCGGCTTCCCGGCGCTCAGCTACAACGGCTCGCTGTCCTATACTTGGGAGATCGGGGGCTACGATCTCGAAGCCGCGGGCGATTGGGTGTTCCACGATCATCTCAACCCGTTGCTCCTGGGTCCGATGTATTTCGTGAAGTCTTACTGGCTCGCGGATTTGAACCTTACTTTGACGCCGGATGACGGCCCTTGGGCGCTGACCGTCTTCGGCCATAACATCACCAACACCACCTACGATACGACGCGGAACTTCTTCCTTACCGGGATTCCCATTGCGCAGCGCGGCGAGCCGGCGACCGTCGGCGTCAGGATCGAATACAAATACTGAGGTTGTGCGGCGGGGGCGTATCGCGTCCTCGCCGCTCCTGTTCGCGTCATTGACCTGGCCGTCCGCCTGCGCTTGCATGTTCGCGATGCAGAGCGAGACCGCCGCATGATCACCGAAAAAATCCTCGTCGCCGGACGCTGGCGCGACGCGAAAGCGACGCTGCCGATCGAGGATCCGTCGACGGGTGAAATGATCGGCACGCTGGCCGCCGGCGACGCAAGCGATGTCGACGCCGCGGTGAAGGCGGCGCAAGCGGCCTATGCCGGCGCGTGGGGCAAGCTCACCGCGGCCGAGCGCGGACGCATCCTCATGAAAATGAGCGCCGCCGTCGCGGCGCACGCGGACGTGCTCGCTGATCTGGAAGCGCGCGACGTAGGCAAGCCGCTGAAGCAGGCGCGCGCCGATGCCGTAGCCCTTTCCCGCTATCTAGAGTTCTACGCTGGTGCTGCCGACAAGCTGCACGGCGAAACCATTCCCTACCTCGCCGACTACACCGTTTACACGCTGCGCGAACCGCATGGCGTCACCGCGCATATCATCCCATGGAACTACCCGATGCAGATCATCGGGCGCTCCGTGGTCGGCGCATTAGCGGCCGGCAATGCCACGGTGTTAAAGCCAGCCGAGGAAGCAAGTCTCACCGCGCTCGCCTTCGCGCGTATCGCGCAGGAAGCAGGATTGCCCGACGGCGCGCTCAATGTCGTCACGGGAAAAGGCGAAGTGACCGGCGCGGCGTTGGCGGCGCATCCGGGCATCCATCATCTTTCCTTCACCGGCTCGACCTCTGTCGGCGCACTGGTGCAGGCGGCTGCCGGGCGTAATGCCGTGCCCGTCACGCTGGAACTCGGCGGGAAATCGCCGCAGATCGTGTTCGAAGACGCCGACATCGAGCGCGGGTTGCAGTTCCTGGTGAGCGCCGGCATCCAGAACGCCGGCCAGACCTGCTCCGCCGCCTCGCGCCTGATCGTGCAGCGCAGGATCTATGACTCACTTCTCGAGCGGCTCGCCGAACGCTATCGCGCCTTGCGCGTGGGGCCGGCCAAGGACGACCTCGATGTGGGTCCACTGATTTCCGCGCAGCAGAAGACGCGCGTCGAGCAATTCCTCGAACGCGGACGCAAGGATGGTCTTTCCATCGCCGCAGAGGGTCGGATCGAACGCAGCGCGCCGTCGGGCGGCCATTACATCGCGCCGACATTGTTCGCCGGCGTCTCGCCAGATCATCTTCTGGCACAGGACGAGATTTTCGGCCCCGTGCAGGTCGTCATCCCGTTCGACGACGAAGCGGACGCCATCCGCATCGCCAACGCCACGGATTACGGCCTCGTGGCCGGCGTGTGGACGCGTGACGGCGGCCGCGCCATGCGGTTGGCGCGCGCCATTCACAGCGGCCAGGTCTTCATCAACAATTACGGCGCCGGCGGCGGCGTGGAATTACCGTTCGGCGGCGTCGGCCGCTCGGGACACGGGCGCGAAAAAGGCTTCGAGGCACTTTATGCCTTCACCCGGCTCAAGACCGTCGCCACATTTCACGGATAGGATTCAGATCATGCGCTTGAGAGGCAAAGTCGCGATCGTCACCGGCGGAGCATCGGGCTTCGGCGAAGGCATCGTGCGCCGCTTCGCGGCCGAAGGCGCGAAAGTCGTCATCGCCGATCTGAACGACGACGCGGCACAGGAGATCGCGCGCGAGATCGATGGGCTCGCCGTGCAGACGGATGTCTCGATATCGGCCGATGTGGAGGCGCTGGGGGAAGCAGCCGTCGCGCGGTTCGGCGACATCGATATCCTCGTCAACAATGCCGGCATCGGCCACAAGCCGCAGGCGCTCGATACGATCGAGGAGAGCACGTTCGATCGCATCATCGCCGTGAACGCGAAATCGATGTTCCTGACTGCGCGAGCGATCGTGCCGCGCATGAAGGCGCGCAAGACGGGCGCCATCCTCAACATCGCCTCGACCGGCGGCGTGAGCCCCCGCCCCAACCTCACCTGGTACAACGCCTCCAAGGGCTGGATGATCACCGCGACCCGCGCCATGGCGGTCGAGCTAGCACCCTTTGGCGTGCGGGTGAACGCGATCAATCCCGTGGCCGGCGAGACGCCCCTGCTTTCGACCTTCATGGGCCAGGATACGCCCGAAATCCGGGCCAAATTCCTGGCCTCCATCCCCATCGGCCGCTTCTCCACGCCCGCGGACATCGCCGCCGCATCCCTGTTTCTTTGCAGCGACGAAGCGTCCATGATTACGGGTGTGGCCCTGGAGGTCGACGGCGGCCGCTGCATTTGAATCAAAGGGAGAAGTGCCATGAACGCACCGATTGCCACGCCCCGCATCGAAAAGCTGCTGCGCGACATCGAAGCGCGCGCCGATGACGTGACGGCGCTGGCGCAGGACCTGATCCGCTTCCCGACCGTCAATCCGCCCGGTGAAGCCTATCGGCCCTGTGCCGAATTCGTCGGCGCGCGTCTCGCCCGCCGCGGCATGAAAATCGAATATGTGCGCGCGGAAGGCGCACCCGGCGACAACGACACATTCCCGCGCATCAACGTCATCGCGCGCCACGAGGGTGCCGGCTCCGGACCGTGCGTGCATTTCAACGGCCATCTCGACGTGGTGCAAACGGGTGCGGGCTGGACGGAGGATCCGTTCGGCGGCGTCGTGCGCGACGGCAAAGTCTATGGCCGCGGCGCCTGCGACATGAAGGGCGGAATCGCGGCCGCGATCGTCGCCGTCGAGGCGCTGATCGATTCCGGGATCGAATTGCCCGGCGCCATCGAGATTTCCGGAACGGTTGATGAAGAATCCGGCGGCTATGGCGGCGTCGCCTATCTCGCCGAACGCGGCTGGTTCTCGAAACCGCGCGTCGATCATGTGATCATTCCCGAGCCCCTGAACGTCGACCGCGTCTGCATCGGCCATCGTGGCGTGTGGTGGGCGGAGATAGAAACGCTGGGCCGCATTGCGCACGGCTCCATGCCGTTCCTGGGTGACAGCGCCATCCGCCACATGACGGCGGTGCTGGAGAAGTTCGAGACCGATCTTTATCCCGCACTCGCGGCGCGCCATTCCGACATGCCGGTCGTGCCCGACGGCGCGCGCCAATCGACCATGAACATAAATTCGGTGCATGGCGGCGAGACCGAGGACTATGAAGGCTTGCCCGTACCGTGCGTTGCGGATTCCTGCCGCATCGTCATCGACCGCCGCTTTCTTATCGAAGAAGCCCTCGATCAGGTGAAGGGCGAAGTGAAGTCGCTGCTCGACGGCCTCGCCGCTCACCGCCCGAACTTCCGCTACAACATGCGCGAGCTCTTCAGCGTGGCGCCGACCATGGCGGATCGCGACGGCCCTGTGGCGTCAGCCACCGCGAAAGCCGTCCGACAGATTCTCGGCCGCGAGGCGCAGATCGTCTGCTCGCCCGGGACCTACGATCAGAAGCACATCGACCGCATCGGCCGTCTCAAGGACTGCATCGCCTACGGCCCCGGCGTTCTCGATCTGGCGCACCAGCCCGACGAATGGGTGGGTATCGCCGACATGGTCGACTCGGCAAAAGTGATGGCGCTGTCGACACTTGACCTGCTGACCCGCGGATAGCGCGACACGCGTAATGTTCTTCCAGACGAGAAGTTCCCGCGGCATTGCGTCGGCGACAAAACGCGATGTCGCGCCACCCCGACATTGTAGTGCGGCGCGCCGCGAGTAACATCCGCGCGAGTCTTCGGGGCGCCGATCCTTGAGGAGATGGACATGCATGAATGTTTAGCGACAGCGCGGCGGCTGCCCGCAATCGGTTCAGTCGCAGTGGCGCTCATGGCCGGATCGGCGACCCAAGCCGTGCTGGCCGCAGAACCCGCGCACCACTGTCAGGGCGACAACGGCGGCCTCACGCTCTCGCCCGGTTTTTGCGCGACGATTTTCGCTGATAATCTCGGCCACGTTCGCCACATGGTTGTCGCGCCCGACGGCAGGCTTTACGCGAACACCTGGAGCGGACGCTATTTCGCCAATTCGCCTCCGCCGCCGGGCGGCTTCCTTCTCGCACTGAAAGATACGAAGGGCAGCGGCAAGGCTGACGTCGTGAAGCGCTTCGGCGTCACCGTCGAGGAAGGCGGCACGGGCGGCAGCGGCATTGCGCTCTACAACGGCGGTCTTTATGCGGAAGAAAATAGCCGCGTACTGCGCTATCCGCTCAAACCGGGCGAAATGGTTCCGACGGGCAAGCCCACTGTCATCGTGTCCGGGCTGACGCTCGTCGGCGACCATCCGATGCATCCCTTCATCATCGATTCGAAGGGGCAGATGTTCCTGGACGTCGGGTCCGCGACGAATTCCTGCCAGCCGGAGAACCGCATCGCGGGCGTGCCGGGCAATTCTCCGTGTACGGAAAAAGAGACCCGGGCCGGCACCTGGCTCTTCGATGCGAACAAGACCGATCAGGCTTTTTCGCCCGCCCAGCGCTATGTCAGCGGCCTGCGCAACGGCGAAGGCTTCGCGTTCGACAATGAGGGGCGACTGTTTGCGACCCAGCACGGCCGCGATCAGCTTTTCCAGAATTGGCCCAAGCTTTATAACGCCGAACAAGGCGCGGCGCTTCCCGCAGAAGAACTCGTTGAGCTCGTTCCGGGCGCCGATTACGGCTGGCCAGAATGTTATTACGACCAGATTCAGGGAAAGCTCGTGCTCGCGCCGGAATATGGCGGCGACGGCGGCAAGAAAGTGGGCGTTTGCGCCCAGCGCCGCGGCCCGGTTGCCGCGTTTCCCGGCCATTGGGCGCCGAACGACCTCCTCATCTATCACGGCAACAAGTTTCCGGCGGGCTATCGCGGCGGCGCCTTCATCGCCTTCCACGGTTCGTGGAACAGGGCGCCGGAGCCGCAGCAGGGTTACGACGTCGTGTTCCAGCCGCTGGCGAACGGCAAAGCGTCGGACCCGTTCGTCATTTTCGCGGACGGCTTTGCAGGCGGCTTCAACGATCCCGGCAAGTCCGCGTTCCGACCGACAGGTCTGGCCGAAGCGCCCGACGGATCGATCTATGTTTCCGACGACAAGCACGGACGCATCTGGCGCATCGCTTATGAAGGTGATGGATCGGACAAAGTGGCGTCCGCGCCGCCGGCGCCTTTGGCGGCAAGCGCACCACAGAGTCCGTTGCCGCCCGAGGGCGTGCATCCGCATGCCGGCGCATTTCCCGTGCCGCCGGGCGCCACGATGCAACAGGTCGAACTCGGCAACCGGATTTTCCATGGGCAAGCTGCCAACGGCACCTGCAGCGGTTGTCACGGCGGCGACGCTGGCGGCAGTCCGCAAGGCCCGCCGCTCAACAGTGGGCACTGGATGTGGAGCGACGGAAGCCTCGCGGGGCTCCGTCAGACGATCGAGAAAGGCGTGTCGCACCCGAAACAGTATCAGGGCGTCATGCCACCGCTCGGAGGCGCGCCGCTTTCGAAAGCGGATCTCGACGCGGTCGCGGCCTATGTCTGGTCGGTCGGTCACGCGCGCAACCAGTGAGTCAGAGTCTTGGCAGGCTCCAGCGCCTTTCGGATGTGAGCTTTTGCCGGCCCTCCGGTGAGATGTGCGCCAGCGCATCGACGAGCGTGTCGTCGAAATCGTCGAAGAACCGATTCCACGCGGCGCGCCATGCCTTTCGCGTCGCGTCGGTGTTGAACCGGTCGGACACGATCTGGCGATGAAGCGCCAGCCGTGCCGCTTTCAGCCGCGCTGATTCGAGATAGCGCGGCGCATCCCGGCGGATGACAGCGTCGAAAGCGGCCGCATCCTGACGCGACAGCGCGCCAGCGCGTCCTCGCGCTCGCCGGCAGGCCACGGATCGGCGCTCGAAGCTTCGAGCCGTTAAAGAGCGATCGCCACGCCCTTTGCCATCATCGTCTTTGCGATGGTATCGAACAGCGTCGCCATGCTGACGGGCTTCATGATGAAATCGTCCGCGCCGCCCGCGATGCAATTCGCACGAAGCCCCGGCGCCGAATCGGCCGTAACGACTATGATCGGAAGCTTCGCCTTCTCGTCGCTGCGCTCGCGGATTTTCCTGATCGCCGTCATGCCGTCCATGCCGGGCATGCGCAGATCCATGAGCACAAGATCGTAGGAATTGTGCTCGATCATATCGAGGCCGCGCAACGCGTCCTCGGCTTCGTAGAGCGTGCTGCCAGCCTGCTCCACCATCGCCTTCAATACACGGCGATTCACGGCATCGTCTTCCACGAAGAGAATTTTCATGTTCGATCCCGTTCAGGCCGCCGCCACGGCTGCACCGCCCGTATCCGTGGCGTGCACCCCTTGGCGCATGTCCACGAGCTTCGACAATAGGCTCGCCGGTGCTACGGGTTTGTTAAGAATTTCGACAAGGCCGCCCAAAATCCCCGAAAGATCGCCCGCCTGACAATCGTTGAGGACCAAGGCCTTGCCACGCCCGCTGGGCAGCCGTTCAAGCCGCGGACCGAGGTCGGCAGCCTCACGCGGGAGCGACGGGCCATCCGCCACGATCAGTGCGAAGTGCTCCTCGCGGCATGCCGCATCGGCCGCTTCGAGGCTCGGCACGATCTCCAGATGTTTGCAATGCGGTCCCAAAGCCATGCGCAGCACGCTTTGCGTGAGCGGGTTCGCCGCGATTGCGAGTATCGCGCTGTCCTTCAGCGAAGCATCGGCAGCGAGAGAATCCGTCTTGGCTTCGGGAACCTCAAGGGGCAGATTGACCGTGAAAGTCGAACCTGTCCCGAGGGCGCTTGTGATCTCGATCGTACCGCCCATGGCGGCGACGAGCTTGCGGCAAATGGCAAGGCCTAGTCCCGTTCCGCCGAAGCGGCGAACGACGCTACCATCGACCTGCGTAAACGGCTCGAAAATTCGTGACTGATCTTCGGGCGCAACACCAATGCCGCTGTCGGTCACCTTGATGACAAGACGCGCTTCTCCCGCTTCGAGGGCTTCGATGCGCACGCCGCCGCGATCCGTGAACTTGACGGCGTTGGATACGAGATTCTGAACGATTTGCTGGAGCCGTTTTTCGTCTTCGACAATCCGCCGCGGCGCGCGCGCAAAAGAGAGCTGCAGATCGAGCCCCTTGGCCTTCGCCTGGTCCGACCAGGCCGTCGCAAGGTCGCGCAACAACTGGTGCAAATCCATGTCCTGCTTGTCGATCGTAAGCGCGCCGCTTTCGGTCTTGACCACGTCAAGAAGATCGTCCACCAGCGCGCGCATCTGTTCGCTCGATGCATGCACGAGCTTCAGGCGTTCGCGCGCCGACGACGAGAGCTCCTTGTCCGTCAGCAGGACCTCCGTCATGCCCAGGATGCCGTTCAACGGCGTGCGGATCTCGTGGCTCGTGGTAGCCAGGAATTCGGCCTTGGCTTTCAGCGCTTTCTGCAAGGCCGTGTTGGAAGCTTCCAGCTTGGTGTTAATGGCGCGCACCTCGTTGCGGCTGCGGCGCATCGCGATCAGGCTGTAAGTGATGATGAGGAGCAGGATCGCTCCGGCGCCACCGACCGTCTCGCTGATTGCGACACGCTCCTGCTCCCGCGACCGCGCAAGCTGCGCGGTCTTCTCCAACTCCTGCGTTCTCAGCCGCGCGATCTTCAGATTCTGATTTTCGAAGTCGAATTTGGCCGACATGAGGGCGGAGTTTGTTGACGCCGCGAGATCGCGCGCCGCATCGGCGAGGCGTTTGTAGGCCTTCAGGTGCAGAAGCGCATGATGGTCATCGCCCAATTTCGTATAGATGTCGAAGGCGGCCTTGTGGAAATCGAGGTATTGCGGGTCGGTCTTCCCGAGATCGGTGTGCGCGAAGGCGCGTTCGATCGCATCCTTCGCCTTGGCAAGATCGCCGCGCCTGAAGGCGATGATAGCCCGTTCGCCCCGGAGAAACGGCTCCTCCGTTGCGGCACTTTTGTTCTTCGCGGCGATGCGGAAGGCTTCATCGACACTGGCCTCGGCGGCGCGCAGGTCTCCGTCGGCTATCTGGCTCGACGCGATGTTGTCGAGAATCTGGACTTCCAAAGACGGACTGTCCAATTTCCGCGCGATGCCGAGGGCGCGGCCGAACTCCGTCGCCGCGTCGCTGTAGCGTCCCATGGCCTTGAGCGCCCGAGCGATATTGTTGTGCGCGGCGAGATCCAGTGCCGGATCGCTGCCATAGATCTCCGACGCCTGCTTGTAGTACTGCAACATGCGTGGATAGTCGTGGGCGTCCTGATAGAGCCAACCGATCTGCTGCAGCGCAATCGCCTGATGGCGGGGATCGTTGGCTTTGCCGTAGATATCATAGGCGCGCTGGTAGTCAGCTAGCGCCGTCTGCACGGAACCCGTTGCCGACGAAAGGCGGCCATGCACGAGCATGAGAGCGCCAGCGAGTTTGCTTTCAGGACCGAGACGCAAAGCATCTGGCAAGACCGAATTGACGAGCGGGATTGCCTTCGGCGCCTGATCGAGCCGGAAGAGCGCCTCGGACTGAAGCCAAGTGCCCGTGATTTCCGCGATGCGCTTTCGTGGACTTGGCGGAAGGTCGTGAATTTGGGCCAGCGCCGCCAACGCGCTGTCGAGCGCCTTCTGCGGGTCGCTCATCATCGCCGTCATGGCGTTGGCAGTGTCCTGCTTGTAGACGCGCCAATGATCGCTTGCGGTCAGGGTCGCGGCGTGTGCCACCGGCGTCGCCAAGACGGCAACAGCAAACAACCAGCGCGCAATGGTTTGCCGAGCCGCGGTCATGAAATTGCCCACTTCGCCTTCGGTCGAGGGTACGATGCCGCCGGTTAAACCCTCGTAAACCCAAGCATTCCTGGAGACGGCGTGCCTAGAATTCCAGGCTGAATTTGCCGCCCACGACGTAATCGAAAGAATTCCCCGTGGCGACTTCGGCGCTGTCGGTTTCGGCACGCACGTAGAACGAGACGTCTGCCGTCCTGTTCCACAAGAGGCGACCGTAAAGCGCTTCCGCCGAGAGCGGCAGGTGGCTCGTGGACGGATCGACGATCTCGTTGATCACGCCGAGCTGTCCCGTCTGGCGGTTCACGACGCCATAGTTGGAATAGACGATCCCGCCCGCATCAGGCTCCATCGATTTCGCAAACGACACGCGCAGGCGGTCGTTGTCGACGAAGAGATCGCCTTTGGCGAGCGCGATTTCTTCAGAGGAGCTCCAAAGGCCGCCCGATGTCACGCGCAGCGCCTGTCCGTCGGGCGTCGTCGTGCGTGCCATGGTGTTGGAAGCCGTCAACAGCATGTTGTCGGGCAGCGTGAGATCGAAGCCCATCGTCATGCCCGTGGTATCGGAACCTTTGGCAAGATCGAAGGCGTCCGTGGATTGCGTGCCCAAAAGACCGGTATCTTCGTGCAGTTCCGTCAGGCTCGTGTGCAGCAGGAGGCCCTGCGTCACGGCATAATCGAGACCCATCTGTTCGGCCCGCGCCTGATAGAGCAGCGCGCTTTCCGTGGTGTCGGCGAGTCCGAATTCGGAAGGATCGCGGACGTCGCGGCGCTGTGTGATGCCGAAGTTGAGCGCAAGACCCGTGGCGAGCGCTGTTCGATAGTCGAAGAACGCGCCGCCGGAGGCGAGACCGAGAAGCGGATTGGCGCCGCCCTGGTCGATGTTGTAATCCGAGGCCAGGCCGAAGCCGTTCTGGCTGTCGAGTGCCGGCGCGCCCGCGCCGAAGCCGAAATGCACGGCCGTGCCACCGCCGACGAACGCCATCTCCATGTTGTAAGGCGAGCTTCCCTGAAAATAGCCGGGCGTCGTCGTGCTCGGAGTCATCTTGGCACGGACGTCCATGCCCATGATGTTCCCTGCGGGTTCACTCGTCTCGACAAAGCCGGCAAGCTCGGACGTCACGACGTCGTTACCGTCGGCGAGGCTTGCGCCGCCCTTGATCCATGACTGCAGGCTCGAATTCAGATAGCTCTGGAATTGCTGCACGCCGCCGAGCGTAAGCGTGCTCTGGCCGACGAGCTTTGACGACATCGGGATTTCGAAGTCGCGGAACGTGGCTCCGATCGGTTCGATAGCCGTGAAATAAAGCCCTTCGGCATTCCACGTCGATTGATTCCCGTTGTTGACCATGTTGATCACAGTCGTGGCCTTCACCGGCAAGAGCGACGGAATGCCGTTGACGACGGGATAAAATTCGAGGTTGTTCCAGTTGAGCGGGGATTGCGACGCCTGGATGTTTAACTCGCCCGCGCCATAGATCGGATCGTTGCCCGGATCGGTGCCGAGCTTGGTCGCGGATTCCAGGAGAATGTCGGCCGTCTCCGCGGGGTAATTGATAAGCCACGGCCAGCGCCCCCAAAGAAGGCCGATTGCGCCGGTGACGAGCGGCGCAGCGAGCGACGTGCCCGTCTGCCGCGAGATGTTTCCGTTGTTGTCCGAAATCAGGATCAGCTCGCCCGGCGCCACGAGAAACCGGCTGGCGAGCGTTTCCGTACAGGCGCCAGCGGGGCCCGACGTGCTGGTCAGGCAGGCCGTGCCCGGCGTGTTCGAGAAATTCGAGATCTGGCCGTCGAGGCCGATCGATCCCACGATCAGAAGCGTCGGATTGATCGCGAAATTCCAAGGCACGTTCGTCGTCTGGGAGATTCCCTCATTGCCAGCCGCGACGACGAGGATCGTGTTGGCTGCGGCGCCAGTCGCCAGCGTCGGATTGTTCGCGAAGACCGTGTTCCAGCCGGGATTGAGCGTCCAGCCGGGAACGCCCAGGGACGCATTGACGACGTGTGCGCCGGAAACCAGGATTCCATTGCCGAGATTGATCTTGTCGGCAATGAGAGTCGCGTAGCCATCGCCGATGTCCGTCCAGTTTGTGGTGTCGGTGTCGTCGTACGGATCGTAAACAACGACCTTCGCCGAACCCGACGGCATGACGCCCATGATGCCTGTGCCGTCGGTCGAGCCCGCGATAAGGCCTTCGACGGCCGCACCGTGTCCGTCGTTGAACACAGTCGAGCCGTACTCGACAACGGTGCCCTCGGAGTCCTTGACGCCGTTCTCGGCCGTGAAATCCAGCATGCCGATCGTCATGGGGAATTCGAGCAGATTGCCGACGGCTGCGTTGGCGAGCGCAGGGCTCCAATTCACCGAGCCCATCCACCAATCGACGTGGCCAGTACCTGAGTAGCTCATCAGCTGGTCGTAGAAGTCCAGGAAGAACATTGCCTGGTCTGTTTGCGACACGTCGGCGAGGCTCGACGCATCGATCTGGCCGTTCGTGAACGTGACGCCTTCGTTGGCAAGGAGCCCGTCGGCGATGCTCGTCACCGTGCCGTTCGAGCCGTGCAACACCGCCTGGCCCCAGAAAGAATTCGCCGGATTGATGATCGTGCTCTGCAGAAGATTGGCGAGATTCGCAAAATCGCTCGGCGATTGCGCGCTCTGCCAGGCCGTGAAGACGGTGTTCCAATTCGCAGACTCTCCGCTCCAGAAGCCGGCGATCTGGGAATAATTCACATAAGGGCTTGGATTATGCATGAAGGGATCGCCTGCCCCGCTGCCCCAGAACGCATCGTAGGAGGAGCCGTAGAAAGTGACCTGCGTGCCGCTCGTCGCCTCGATAAAGGGGTTGTCGTCGGTCCAGAACGCCGAGATGTCGCCGTAGAACGGGCTGATATCCCCATAGAAGGGAGCGATATTCCCGTAGAAGGCGTTGATGTCGCCATAGAATGCGCTGATGTCGCCGTAGAACGGGCTGATGTTGCCGTAATAGGGCACGATTGCGTCGCTTGTGGTCGACTGCGCCAGAGCGGGCTCGCCCAGCATCATCAACGAACACAATGCCACACCTGAGAGATATGCCGAACGCGCGTGCCCCGGAACGCCCATTTACAACCCCGAGTGGTCCCAACCTTCGGGGGTATTTGTCGCAAGTTGGAATTTATAAATCGTTCTTAAGGTCAGTTAACAAGCGTTAGCAAAGTGGAAAAGCGCTTTCGGACTTTCGACTTAAATCAAGCGCTTGCGAATTCGCGCTCCAATCCCGTTAACCGTCGGACCCCGAATCCGCATTAGTCCCTCTGTTTTGCGGGAAACAGAGCCCGCACTCGGCCCGATTAGCTTCGCGCCTTATGGCGGGCAATGAGCTGATCGGTGACGTCGTTTTCCCTTTCTCGCCGAAGATACGTTACGACGACTCGGAGCACCTCAGATCTTCGCCTTGATGCCCGCGAAGAAGCCGCGGCCCGGCCTCAGGAAACCGTCCGGATCCTGATAGTGCTCGTCGAAGATATTGGAGACGCGCCCGTAGATGGTGAGCGTCTTGTTGACGTCGTAGTTGACTGCCACGTTCGTGGTTGTGTAGCCGGGCACCGGAAAGTTCTCGGCCGTGCCTTCGCGGTTAGTGTCCGTCCATGAGCTGACGTAGAGGATATCCGCGTCAAACGACAGCGCCTCTGTCGCATGCCACCGCGCGTCGACCGATATCTTGTTCTTGGGGCGACGCTCCAGCTCCAGATGCGCGACCTCGTCGTTGGCTTCCGTATATGTATAGTCCGCGCGCAGGTTAAGAGACTTGATCGGCTGATAGGCGATGAACGCCTCTACGCCGTCCGTCTCGGCCTCGCCGACATTGACGAACGAGGTGAAGGTCGCGTTGTAATCGATCAAATTCTTGATGTCGTTGCGATAGTAGGTGGCGCCGAATTGAACCGCGTTGACAACGAGCGACTGCTCGAAGCCGACATCGTACCCAGTGCTGGTTTCCGGCTTGAGGTCCGGATTCGCGTAGAATCCGTAAGACGGAAAGTTCTGATAGAGCTCGCTCAGCGTCGGCGCCTTGAAACCTGTGCCGATGCTCCCTTTCAAGGTCGTGCCGGTCGCCGCGATGAGGTATTCGGGTGCTTCGCGGAAGGTGAGCTTGTCGCCGAACTGATCGTTGCTGTCATAACGCAAGCTAAGCGCGTTGAAAAACTTCCCAAACAGGGTCGACTGCAGCTCGGCATAGCCGGAATCGATGTCGACGCCGGCAGAGAGCGGCACGCGGATCTCGTCACGCTCGTGTTCGGCACCGATAACGAGGGTTTCGCTGTCGGAAAGCCGCAGGTTTCCCTGCCAGTCCACCTTGATGCGGTCGCCCGCATAAGGGCTCGGGCCGTCGTCCGGGCTCAGATCGTTGGAACTGGTGCTGCTATAGGCAAATCCGAGCGTCTGCTCGAAGAAGCCGTCGAACAGGACGAGATGCGCCGTCGCGCGCGAGAAATATTCGAGCACGGAACTGTCGCTCTGGGTGGCGTCCGGATAGCCGGTGTTGTAATTGTCGCCCGTGAAATGGAGCTGCGAGTTGGTGTAACGGCCGACGAAGCCGAGATCGAGATTGTCGGTGACATCGTAGCCCAGCTTGGTCGACGCCGTGACATTGTCATATCGATCGTCATTGCGCACTTCGCTGGGCGCGAGGAGATCGAGGGGTGTCACTGGCGTAGCACCCGAATAGAAATGTTCGATGTTGGCAACATAATGGAAGCCGCCCTCCGAGCCGCTCACCCCGCCTGTCTGGTTGAACGTATCGAACGACCCGCCTTCGACGCCGGCCGTGAACTGGGCCGGCCCCTCGCCGCTTTTCGTGATGATGTTGATCACGCCGCCGATCGCATCCGATCCGTAAAGGCCGCTCTGCGGTCCGCGCAGGATTTCGATCCGTGCGATATCCGGCGTGAGAAACTGACCGAAGTCGAACGAGTCGTCCGTACTGCTGGGGTCGCTGACGTCGATACCGTCGACCAGGACCTTCACATGGTTGGCATTCGTGCCGCGCATGAACACGGACGTCTGGCCGCCCGGTCCGCCGGCTTGGACGACGTTCAGGCCCGGCGCGTCCGCAAGGACGTCCGGAAGCGTATCGAGGCCTTTTGCGGCGATGTCGTCAGCCGTGATGACGGTCATACTGCTCGCGACTTGCGATTCCGGCGTGGGAATGCGCGTGGCCGTGACGACCACGGTTTCCGCGGAATCATCCGCCGACGCTGCAGTGGCGGCGCCCAGAACGATGAAAGCCGAGGTGGAAAGAAGAAGGGATTTGCGCATGACATTCTCCTGGTTTGAACCCAGGAGCCGGTCCGCGAAGGCTACAGGCTTTGAAGAAAACCGATATCAACTGCTGCCCCGCGACGACGACTCCAACACTGTCGTCGCGACGGTTTCCCCCGCAGCTCCCGGCGCACCCCGGCCGGAAACAGGACGACAGCGCGAGGCAGGTCTCCTGACTCCCGGGTCTCCACTCCCGTCCGCCTTCCCGAAAGCCGCAGCTCCAGTGGCACTTTGGACGGTCGCTCGCCGGTCACAGTTGCGGGGGCAGCCGCGGTATCTCACCGCGTTCCCATGCTAGTCCCTTGCGGGAACCTTGCGCGTGGCCGAACCATACCGAAGTCGAGCACGAGGTCAATGTGGTCTGCATGCCACGCATGCAGCGCTCAGGGCTTTCGCGGCGACGCAAAGAGTTGCATCCGACCGGGGTTGACATCGCGACGTCGGGATCGGCGCCTGGTCACCGACAATTGGAAGGACGAATGAATAAGGTCCCCTCTCAGCCACCGACATTCACGGGCCGATTTCGGTCGGATCTGCTGGATCTGTTTCTCTGGCGTCGCGACGTGCGGCGCTTCAAGCGCGACCCCGTGCCCGAAGAGAACGTCAGGCATCTCATAGCCGTCAGCGCCCTGGCGCCCTCCGTCGGGTTCAGCCAGCCGTGGCGTTTCGTGATCGTAAACGACGCCGCACGGCGAAATGCCGTCCGGAGCAACTTCGAAGCCTGCAACGCCGATGCGCTGCAGAGGCAGAGCGGCGATCGCGCGGCGCTTTATGCACGTCTCAAACTTGCGGGCCTTGACGAAGCGCCGGCGCACATTGCGGTCTTCGCCGACCGCGCCACGGAGATCGGCCACGGTCTCGGTCGTTCCACAATGCCCGAAACAGTCGAATACTCTGCCGTTATGGCCATCCACACGATGTGGCTCGCGGCGCGTGCGGAAGGCCTGGGCCTGGGTTGGGTTTCCATTCTCGATCCGGCACGCATCACCGCTATTCTCGAAGTGCCGCCCGATTGGACGTTCGTCGCCTATCTTTGTCTGGGATACCCCTTTGAGGAGCATGATACTCCGGCGCTGGAGCGCGAAGGTTGGGAAACGCGGCTCGATCTTTCCGATACCATCATCCGGCGATGAGCACCGGTCCGCAATCATCCCGAAAAACTCGAGAGGAGCCGCGTCATGAATGAATCCACGCGCGAGGACGAGCGTCACAATGAGAAAATGCGCAAGCACAAAGCCGCGCGCGACAAGATCATGGCGACGAAGACCATCGAAAAAGGCCTCCTCATCGTTCACACCGGCGCAGGCAAGGGAAAGACGACGGCCGCCATGGGCATGGTCTGCCGCGCCATGGGCCATGGCCAGCGTGTGGCCATCATCCAGTTCATCAAAGGCGCGTGGGCGACGGGAGAGAAGGCGATCTTCGATGCCTTTCCCAACCAGGTGACGATGCGAGCGATGGGCGAAGGCTTCACCTGGGAAACACAGGATCGCAAACGCGACATGTATATGGCGCGCGCGGCCTGGGACACGGCCAAGTCCTACATCGGCGACTTGGACTACCGGATGGTCGTCTGCGACGAACTCAACATCGCATTGCGTTACGGCTATCTGCCGCTGGACGAGGTTCTCGCCACACTGAAGGACAGACCCGCGGACAAGCACGTCATCATCACCGGGCGCAATGCGCGCGAGGAACTGATCGAAATCGCCGATCTGGTGACGGAGATGACGCTCATCAAGCATCCGTTCAAAAGCGGCGTGAAAGCACAGGAAGGTATCGAGTTCTAACGTTCATTCCTGGCCATTCGGCCGTGCACCGCGCGGGCAAGCGCTGCAACGGCATAGGGAAATGACGGACCGCCGCAAACGGTCAGCCTGTCCGGAATGTAGACATACTTGCTGCGCAGGACCCGAAACACCGGATGAGCAAGCAACGCCACACCCCAGTCGCGAATGTCGCGCCGGTCGTTCGTAAACAGGATGTAGTCCGGCTGCGCCTCCACCACGGATTCGAGATCGAGCCTTGCAAGCTGAGCGTTGCCGAACTGCGAGGCGAGATTTCGAAGCCCGGCACGCCGCATCATTTCGTCCATGAGCGTGCCAGGACCGGTGACGAAGCCCTGGCGCTGGTAATGCACCGCAACCGGCACCCATCCGCCGGAGTGCTCGGGGATCCGCTCCAGAGCGGCACGCATCGCCGCGATCAATGCCTCGCCGCGCTCGGGATGTCCTATTGCCGCGGCGATGAGGCGCGTGTGCGCGACGATGTCAGCGAAGTTTTGGTCGGTCCCGATATCCAGGATGGGGAAACCGAAATGCTTGAGCAGCGCGCGCGTCTGCAAACGCCGCATCGGATTTCCGACGATCAAATCCGGCTTCAGGGGCAGTATGGCCTCCGCTGTGCTGGGCACGATCGGATAGCCTCGGGCGCGCTCGTAATAGAAGGAGAGCAACGGATCCCGGGCATATAGCGTAAGGCCGGCGATTTGGCTCTTGTCGGCCAAGGCGATGAGATACTGATCGGCACAAAGATTCGTGGATACGATCCGCTGTGGGCTTCCCATTGCCGCGCCCGAGAAACAGATCAGCGCGGCCATGCCGACGAACAGGATCCTGAAGGTCATTGAGTTTGCGGCCGCGATTTCCTACTGCTTGGGGGCACGTTGCCCGTTCCCGTCTCCTCCGGCAAGCCAGCATGAAACAGACTTTTTCGCAGACGCTGCTTCTTTTGACGCTTGCATTGGCGACCGTTGCCGTGACGGCGACGTCGCTTACAATCGGGAGCGCGCATATCCCGCTTTTTCGTACGGTCGCCGCCGCCTTCGGCAAGTCCGACCCCATCAGCAATGCTATCATCGATCAGATCCGCCTTCCGCGAACCTTGCTGGCGTTGATCGTCGGAGGGATTCTCGGCATGTCGGGTGCTGCGCTTCAAGGCTACCTGCGCAATCCCCTCGCCGAACCATCGACGCTTGGCCTTTCCAGCTGCGCGGCGCTCGGAGGCGTCATCGCGCTCTATTTCGGCTTTGCCGCGACATCCGAATGGGCTTTGCCGCTCTTCGCTATTGCAGCGGCAGTTCTCGGACTGATCGTGCTCATGGCGCTGGCGCGTCTTTCTGAAGACGCCGTGACCTTGATCCTAGGCGGCATTGCGGTCGGCACGCTGGCTGGTGCAGCCATTTCGCTGGCACTCAACATGTCGTCCGATCCCTTCGCTGCCAACGAGATCGCCTTCTGGCTTCTGGGATCCGTTGAAGATCGCAGCATGCAGCATGTTCTGCTCGTGCTTCCATTCGCGATCGCCGGCGTCACACTGTTCCTGTGGGACGGCAAGGCCCTCGACGCCTTGTCGCTCGGCGAGGAAACCGCAAAATCCCTGGGCTTCGATCTCAGATGGATCGAATTTCGGCTGATGGCGGCCGTGGCGCTGGCTGTTGGCGCCGCCGTCGCGGTAGCGGGTTCAATCGCCTTTGTCGGCCTTGTCGTCCCGCATATCCTGCGCCCGATGGTCGGATCGAGGGCGTCGCGTCTTCTCATACCCTCCGCTCTTCTCGGAGCCATCCTTTTGACCGCCTCGGACATTTTGGTGCGTCTGGTGCCCACGACCAACGAACTCAAGCTCGGCGTCGTGACGGCCTTTCTGGGCACGCCGTTCTTTCTCCACCTGCTGTTTCGCATGCGCAGGTTTGGCCAGACCTCCTAGAGGACGTGATTCTCCGCCGGTCTTCCGCTTGCTGCTGGGGGACGGGTTGGCTAGTTTCCGTGCCGGTGGTTCCCCCGCGAGGGGGTTAAATTGGAATGCCGTGCGCCCGCCAGGGGCAAATCGGCGGCTGTACCCGCAACTGTCATTGGGGAATCCGAGCGCAATTGCCACTGGAGCTTTAGCTCTGGGAAGGCGCGACCGGATGACGATCCAAGAGCCAGGAGACCTGCCACCACCGTCGCCCGTCTGTCGGCCGGGTTAGCCGAGAGAGCGGTCCTCCGTAGAGGCGACACCTGTTGGGCGGGCGGAGCCATGCGAGCGTGACCGGATGACCGGACGTTCGCTTGCCGTTTTCGTGCTCACCGCCGGTGTTTGCATTGGGCCTTTGCGCCCCGCGGATGGAGACGCATGACAACGACAATCACGATTCGCGGACTCGACGCTTCGTTCGGCGACACGCCGGTGCTGCGCGGCGTCGATCTCAATCTTGTCTCCGGCGGCCTCATAGGACTGATCGGTCCGAATGGCGCGGGCAAATCCACTTTGCTGCGGCTTCTTGCGCGCCTCCACGAGCCTGCGGGCGGTTGCATCGCCCTGAACGGCCTCGACATCACCACACTCAGTCGCCGCGACCTGGCGCGACAGGTGGCCTATCTGCAGCAAGGCCACACGATGTATTGGCCGCTCCGGGCCGATCATGTCGTAGCGCTCGGGCGCCTGCCGCATCTCGGACGTTTTGCATCGCCGTCCGCGCAGGACGCGCGCGCGATTCGGACGGCTATGAAGCGCGCCGATGTTGCGATGTTTGCGGATCGCACCGTGGACACACTTTCGGGCGGCGAGCGTTCGCGTGTCATGTTAGCCCGCGCGCTGGCGACGGAATCCACGGTGCTGCTGGCCGACGAGCCGGTGGCTTCGCTCGATCCCTATCACCAATTGCAGGCCATGGAGCTGCTCCGGGAACTCGCTCAGGATGGTGTGCTGGTGATCGCCGTGCTCCACGATTTGCCACTCGCGGCGCGGTTTTGCGACCGCGTCGTATTGCTGCATGACGGCACGGTGATCGCCGAAGGGCGCACATCCGATGTGCTTGTCCCGGAGCATCTCGGGAAAGCCTACGGAGTCGAAAGCATCTATGGCCGGGAAAACAACGAGCGGTTCGTCCTGCCTTGGCGTCGCCTGAACGCGGAAGGCCGCCACCATGCTTGAGAAGACGCAGGACGGCGCCTCCATCGTCGTGTGCAACACCTGCCGTTTCTCGGCCGAGACGCGCGAAAATACTGACGGACATCGTGGCGGCGCATTGCTGCTCGAACAGCTGCGACTGCATGCAAGCGATATCGTGATCGAGGAAATGCCCTGCCTCTTCAATTGCGAGCAGTATTGCTCCGTCCATCTGCGGGCGCCCGCCAAGATCGGCTATGTGTTGGGTCGCTTCCGACCGACACAGGAAGCGGCGGAAGCCATCCTCGCTTTTTTCCGTCTCTACCGTAACAGCGAATTTGGCAGCGTGGCGTATAGCCAGTGGCCGGACGGGGTGAAAGGACACTTCATCGTTCGTGTGCCGCCGCCGGGCCATGTCGTAAAGCCATGAGCGCCGCAGCACCCTTCCTGCCGCACGGAGGATCTGGAGAGGATTTCCTCGCGCGTTATTATCCCCACGCGCCGCGCCCGTGGCTTGATCTCTCCACGGGCATCAACCCCTCACCCTATCCCGTTGCCGATTTTTCGCCCGCTGCCTGGCATGCGCTTCCCTCACCGCAGCACTATCGCGATTGCTCTTCCGCGGCTGCGAACCATTTCGGCGTGGAGCCGCGCAATGTCGCCATCCTTCCCGGCTCTCAGATCGCCATCGCGCTTCTTCCGCGCCTGTTTTCTCCGACGACCGTCGCAGTTCTCGATCCGACTTACGGCGAGCACGCGGAGTGCTGGCAAAAGGCAGGACATGAGGTCGAGCCTGTAACTGCGGACCGCGCCGCAACCAGCAATGCGGCGATACTCGTGCTCACGAATCCCAACAATCCGGACGGCGTTGTCTGGACCCCGAACGAAATAGCACGTGTCGCTGCAGAGCGAATGGCCGCCGCACAATGGCTCGTCGTCGACGAAGCCTTCGCCGATGTGATGCCGGAGATCAGTGCGGCAAAATATTGCACTGGCTCCAATCTTATCGTCCTGCGCTCGTTCGGAAAATTTTTCGGCCTCGCTGGCGCCCGTCTGGGCTTTGCCATTGCGCCCGAACGCCACGCCCGAGAACTTGAGGACATGATCGGGCCTTGGGCCGTATCCGGGCCCGCCCTCGAGCTCGGCGCGCGCGCCTATGCCGATCGTGACTGGCAGGAGGGAACGCGCCGTCGGCTTGCCCGCGCCATGATGCCCCTGCTCGATCTTCTGACGCGCTATGGCCTTTCCCACGCAGGCGGCACGATGCTGTTTTCACTCGTCGCGCATGCGCGGGCGCCGTCGCTTTTCACGGAGCTCTGCGAGGCAGGCATCTATGTTCGCCGTTTCGCGCAGAATCCACGTTGGCTGCGCTTCGGACTGCCGCGGGACGATGCGGAGCTGCGCCGGATCGAGTGCGCCCTGCGGCTTTGGACGGAGCATTCATGACGGCGCGCGTGCTGATGTTCCAGGGCACGGGTTCCGACGTCGGAAAGTCCGTGCTCGTCGCGGGGCTCTGTCGCCTCTTCCATAATCGCGGGCTTCGCGTGGCGCCATTCAAACCGCAGAACATGTCGAACAATTCGGCGGTGACACCCGACGGCGGCGAGATCGGTCGTGCTCAGGCGCTGCAAGCGCGCGCCTGCGGTATCGAGACGAGCGTTCACATAAATCCGGTGCTACTGAAGCCGGAGGCCGACCACGCATCGCAAGTCATCCTGCAGGGGCGCGTCGCGGGCAGGCTCAATGCGAAGGACTGGCGCAAACGGCGGGAGATGATGCTGCCCGTGATCGCAGAGAGCTTCCGGCACATGATCGCCGCGTACGATCTTCTGCTCGTGGAAGGCGCCGGCAGCCCCGCGGAAACCAATTTGCGCGAAGGCGACGTCGCCAACATGGGCTTCGCGGAAACATTCGGCGTTCCCGCCGTCCTGATCGGCGACATCGATCGCGGCGGGGTCATCGCAAGCCTGGTGGGAACGCATCAGGTGCTTTCGCCGGGCGACCGTGCGCGTATCCGTGCGTTTCTGGTCAACAAATTCCGCGGCGACGCATCACTCTTTGTCGCCGGCCTTCGCACCGTGACGGAATACACGGGTTGGCGCGCGCTGGGAATCGTCCCGTGGCTGGCGGCTGCGGTCCGTCTTCCCGCCGAAGATGCCGTTCCCTTGCAGACCGAGATGCCCCGCTCACGCGGTGATATTCATATCGCCGTGCCGATGCTTGCGCATATCGCGAACTTCGACGATCTCGATCCGCTCAAGGCGGAGCCCGGCGTGACGGTGACGTTCCTTCCGCCCGGCAAGCCCGTTCCGCTCGACGCCGATGCCATTGTCCTGCCGGGAACCAAGTCCACCATTGCCGATCTCGCATTCCTGCGCACACAAGGATGGGACATCGACATCCTCGCCAAGGCGCGCGCCGGCACGCGCATCCTGGGCCTTTGCGGCGGCTATCAAATGCTGGGACAAAGGATCTCCGATCCGGACGGCGCGGACGGACAATCCTCCATCGCGGACGGACTCGGCCTGCTCGATGTCGAGACGACGATGGCGGCGGACAAGACGGTGCGGCGGCAGCAAGGCTATGCGCAGCGCTACGACGCCCGCGTCGACGGCTATGAGATCCATATGGGAACTACGTCCGGTCCCGATTGCGCACGTCCGCTCCTGCAGCTGGGCGGCCACGGCGACGGCGCCGTTTCGGCGGACGGACGCATCGAGGGAACCTATCTGCACGGCCTGTTCGGATCCGACGGTTTCCGCACCCAATGGATCGCTTCGCTGCGCGGCGGCGCACGACCGGCACTGGATTTTGCCGCGCATGTGGACGGCGCGCTGGACGAAATCGCCGACAGTCTGCGCGCGTCGCTCGATATCGAGGCACTGCTCTCCGTCGCAGAGGCACCGGGATGGTCGCCTCCAACCTGACGCTGATGGCGGCGGCGCTGATACTAGACGCGCTGATCGGCGATCCGAATTTTCTCTACCGTCGCATTCCCCATCCTGTGGCATGGATGGGAACGGCCATCGCTGTGCTGGATCGCCTTCTTAACCGCGACGGCTTTTCGCCGGGCGTGCGCATCGCACTTGGCGGCATTGGACTTTTTACTCTGTTGATCGTGTTCGGGGCCGGTGCGTGGGCTCTGGATTCGTGGCTCGTGCACTCGTGGGCCGGGTGGATCGCTCTGGCGCTCCTTGCGAGTACGCTGCTGGCGCAACGCAGCCTCTATGATCACGTCCACGCCGTAGCCGTTCCGCTGGCCTCGGGCAACATCGCAAACGCACGCGAGGCCGTATCGCGCATCGTCGGGCGCGACGTGACGATGCTGGACGAAAGCGCCGTATGTCGCGCTGCGATCGAAAGCCTCTCGGAGAACCTGTCCGACGGCGTCGTTGGGCCACTTTTCTGGGGCTGGCTTCTCGGCTTTCCCGGACTTGTTCTCTACAAGGTGATCAACACCGCCGATTCCATGATAGGTCATCGCACGCCACGTCATCGGCAGTTCGGCCGCATCGCGGCCCGACTGGACGACGCGGTCAATCTGATGCCGGCGCGTCTCACGGCACTTCTGATCGCACTGGCGACTTTTTCCGGAAACGCACTTGCGGTGATGATCGCCGACGCACGCAAGCATCGCTCGCCCAACGCGGGATGGCCCGAAGCCGCAATGGCCGGCGTGCTCGATATCCGGCTTTCCGGTCCGCGCTCTTATCACGGCAGCGTCGTGGACGAGCCCTGGGTGAACGACAGGGGGCACATGCCTGACACTGCCGACCTCGAAACTGCACTCCAGATCATGGTGCGGATCTGCGCGATCCTGCTCGTCATCACACTTCTCGCGGCCGTCTATTTTATTTTGAGCGGCAGTCCCGCCACGACCAACTCGACATGATCGGCCAATGCGGCGATCGCCTGATTCAGCCGCCCCTGCGCGTCGCGGAATTTGCGGGCCAGCGCATTGTCGGGCACGATCCCCAAGCCCACTTCATTCGAAATCAAAATGACGGTAGCCGACAGCGCGCAGAGCGTCTCGGCAAGCAGGGCCGTCTCGGCCTCGACGGAACGTTCCCGTTCCACAAGGTTGGAAAGCCACAACGTCAGGCAATCGACGAGGACCACCGTGCCAGCGCCGTCCGCATTGCGCAGGGCTTCGCAAAGATCGAGCGGCACCTCGACGGTTTTCCATTCGACGCCGCGTTCGGCGCGATGGTGTGCGATGCGCGCCTGCATCTCCGCGTCGCGCGCTTCAGCCGTGGCAATGTAGACGCGTGACGGATAGCCGCCTGCGATGGCAAGGCCGCGCCGCGTCTTGCCGGAACGCGCGCCGCCGAGGATCAGCCATACCTCGCCGGTCACAACCACCTCCCGCTTGCGGCGACGAGCGCCAGGCATTCCGCGCCGAGCGCGCAGGCGCCGAGGACATCGCCCGTCTGGCCGCCGAGTTGGGACCACGCCAGCCAGGTCACGGCAACGGCCGCCACCAGCACCACGACGAGAAGCGGCAACGCTCCGATCCCGAGAAGCGCAACGGCAATGCCGACAGCAATGACCAACGCGGCCGCAATCGACCAAGCTGGCGGAGACGACGCCCGAACGCCGAGTCCGTCCGAACGCGCCGGCGGCAGGAGCGCGAGCGGCAGCGCGATCGCGCCGCGCGACAGCGCACCGGCGGCAATCCAGGCGATGAGAACGGCCTCCGGTTCCGCGAGTGTCGTCAGCGCCGACCAACGCAGGAGCACAGACAGCACGATACCGAGCGCGCCGTACGCCCCGATACGGCTGTCGCGCATGATCGCGAGCTTGCGCTCGCGGTCGCGCCCTCCGCCAAGACCGTCGCAGAAATCCGCGAGCCCATCTTCATGAAGCGCACCGGAGGCGAGAAGATTTGCGCCGATGGCGATCACAGCCGCGATGCTCGCCGGAAGTCGGACCAGAACAGCCAGGACGAACACAACTGCGCCAGCCGCGCAGACAAAGGCACCCGCCAGCGGATAGGCCCACACCGCGCGCGCAAGCGTCGCGTCCGTCCGCAAGTCACCCTTGCCCATAGGCAGGCGCGTAAGAACCATCATGGCGAGCCGCAGATCCTCCGACCGACTTCGAAGCCACATGGAAAGAGTCACGCCGGTCTGTCGCTCACGCCGGCATCCTCGAACGTCGCCATCTTCGTGTGCGTCGCCACCGCCGCGCGAACGATTGCCGTGGCAAGTGCTGCGCCGCTGCCCTCGCCCAGCCGCATGCCCAGATCGAGCAGCGGGCGAAGATCGAAGCGCTCCAGGAGACGGCCATGGCCGCGTTCTGCCGAGCGATGGCCCGAGAGGCAATGATCGAGAATCTGCGGCTGCTGCGTGAACAAAGGCGCGAGCGCTGCGCAGGCAACGAAGCCGTCCACCACGACGGGAATGCGCTTGTCCCGCGCGGCGCACACGGCGCCCGCCATCGCGCCGAGCTCGCGTCCTCCCAGGCGCTTTAGGATGTCGAATGCGGCCCGTGACGAGCCTGCGCGCGCCAACGCACAATCTATGATCTTCGCCTTGTGCTGCACACCCGCGGGATCAAGCCCTGTGCCCGCTCCTGCCCAGTCCAGACCATTGCCGCCCAGTGCCGCCGCGCACAACGCCGAGGCAACCGTCGTGTTGCCGATGCCCATCTCGCCCACTACGACCAGATCGGCTGCGCCGTCGATGGCCTGCGCGCCGGCGTTCAGCGCCGCGAGCGTTTCTTCTTCGGTCAATGCATCTTCGACGCTGATGTCGCCCGTCGGCCGATCGAGCGACAACGGATGGACCGAAAGCTGCAGGCCGAACGTATTTGCAATCGCGTTGATGGCAGCGCCGCCACGCTCGAAATTCGCCACCATCTGGACGGTGACTTCGGGCGGATATGGCGAGACGCCCTGTTTCGTCACGCCGTGATTGCCGGCAAAGAGGACAACCTGAATCCGATCCGCGCGTATCGGCGCACCCTGCCAGGCGGCAAGGAAGGCGGCGATGTCTTCGAGGGCGCCCAGCGAACCCGGCGGCTTGGTCAGCCGCGCCTGTCTCGCGCGCGCATCCTCGCGTGCCGCAGCATCGGGCTTTGGAAGGCGGGAGAGAAATTCATCGAAATCCGCGCGTGCCGCAAACATCAGGCCCTCAATTGTCGTGAGCAACGTCACCGGAACATGCCTGTGCGCCCATGAGAGATGCGAGCGCGACCTTGTCCAGTCCCAGGATCGGATAGCGTCCTACATCCTGTACAGCATACCACGGCGAGCGCTCGAAGAAGAAGTTAAGCCGCTGCGCCGGGCTTGCGGCGAAAGTGGGATCGTCCTTGAGCTTCTTCGCAAACTCCGCCGCCAACTCGGGCCGCTCCTGCAGCATGTCACGCGCCAGCTTCTCCACCACGCGCGGCTCGCCGAATTCCTTGGGCTCGAAGATCGCGTCGAGATAACCCCAACGCAGCAGCGAATCCGGCGCCTGCGGTTCGAGCAGCTCGATCGCCACATTGGCCGCCGCCTGATCCAGCGGCACGATCGCGGAGCCGGCCGGCAGCAGATCTTCGCGGGCGACGCGTCTCGCCTCGAAGGCCTGAAGCATATGATGGCCTTCGAAAGGCGCCGTCCTCCAAACCGGATCGTCGATCTGGTAGCTCGTCCCGTGCAGGCTGACGGGGCATGCAAGGCGACGATAATGCAGGCCGTGCGCGTCCAGGCGCGCAATGACGTCCTGCCATTGGGCCGGCACGACGTACGCAGCCGGCGGCTGCACGGAAATGTCCGGCAGCAATCCGTTCCAGTTCGGTATCACATAAGCCTGTGGCTTCGTGGGGTCGTATTGGATCCAGGCGGCGCCGGAAACATCGCTCTTGGTCAACGTGTAGGCATAACCTTTCAGCGTAAAATCCGTCGCATGCGGATCGGGCTTGAACGTCAACGGCACTTCGGCTGCCGGATCGCTTGCGCGCGCGATCGTCGCCTTGTCGGCTTCGGCATTGGCCTTCATCAGATCCGCGCCGTGCCGACCCGCATAGTCAAGCAGCAGCGCCACGAGGTCATATGTGGCGTGCACCCGGACGGCATAGGATTTCAGCATGTGGGTTTCGACCAGCAGAGCCGGCCGGTTTTGCAGGGCGGCATAGCCGGTCGAGAAACGCGGGCCCGAACCGAAATTGGCGATGCCTTTCGCCGGATCTCTGCCGTCCTTGAACTCCAGATAGATCGAAGCCAAATGCCTCCGCGCTTCATAGGCGGGGAGCACCTGCGCCATCGCGGTCTGCTGCCAGTCGCTGATGGCAGGAAACAGCTTATGCGGGTCCTCCAGATACCAGGTGAGATCGTACTGATAGTCCGCGCCGTCCGTCGTGTGTATGTCCATCAGAAAGTCGGGCCGCCAGTGCTGCCACAGTTTGAGCCACGCGCGCGTCTCCGGCGCGTCAGCTTTCACGTAGTCGCGATTGAGATTGAGATATTGCGTCTGACTGCGCGCGCCCATCTCCGCCGGGCCGTTCTGGTTGATGCGGTTATAGGGCGAGAATTTCTCGTGGCCGTCGATGTTGTAGACCGGTATGAACACGAGGACGGCGCGATCGAGCAGATGCGGCAGCTTGCCCGTGACGGCAAAATCGCGCAGCAGCATGAGCCCCGCATCCTTGCCCTCAATCTCGCCGGAATGGATGCCCGCCTGGAGCAATATCACGGGAATATGCGCAGCCCGCGCAGCTTCGGGCGTGAAGAGCCTATGGCCGCTGGCCACCGCCAGCATCATGGGCCGGCCCTGCGGCGTGGTGCCGAAGCGCTCGAGACGGATCCTGTCCGGCGCGGCTTTCTCGAGACGCTTGAGATAGTCCAGCGTGTCCTTGTAATCGGGCGTGGTCGCAAATCCGGACTCTTCTGCCGGCGTGCGCCAATCGGCTGCGGGTTGCGCCATCGCTGCAGTTACGGTGAGAAAGATAAGAAGGAATACGGCATGGACGGCCCTCACTGCGCGGGTCACTCGGATATTCTCCGTAAAACGATCGACAGGGCGTCCTTATTACCGCGTTTTCGGGAGTGTCAGTAGAACCCCATGAAACCGGCGGATTGCCGCGGTTCGGGTCCCAAACAAGCCCCATAAGACCGATGAAGTCCCCGGCGGGCCCGGCAGCCACCGAATTGCCGGAAGAAATCTGTACGTTTCGGCGGGTCATCGTTGGCGATCTGCAACGTTCCATTAGGTTTTGGAGCCAGGCGATCGCAGCACGCGGGAAACCCTTCGCAGCCCGGCAATATCTTCCGACTAACCGCTTGCCTCCGCGCGCGCGCGCGCGGGCATAACGGAAATTGCGGGAAAAACACCGGCACGACTTTTGCGACGCGGCCGCCCGAGCGTCGTGGTCAAGGTTGCAGAGCTGGTGACGAAATGTATCCCGGAAGGACTGCGCGCGGCTTGCAGGGCAGATGCTCGCCGTATGGCGACGCGCCGCCCAGGGCCGTGAAGGCGCCATTGCCAACCAGCACCGTCGTACCCGCAGAGGCGAACCCAGAGAGAGCGCCGTGATCGGCTCGCTGTCCTATCTGACGCCGATGCAGGTCGCCAGTCTGCCCGCCACCGTCATCACCGGCCTGACCGCGACCAACATCGACAGCCTCTCGAATTCCCAGCTCTCGGCGTTGACGACGACTCAGATCGCGGAACTCTCGAGTACACAACTCGCCGAGCTGACGACGACGCAGATGCGATATCTGGTGCCGGCGCAGATCGCGGTCATGTCCGTCGGTCAAATCAATTTCAGCCCGTCTCAGCTCGCGGTGCTGAACACGTCGCAGATCGAAGCCTTCGGCAGCGACGAAATCGGCACACTGACCACGACCGAGCTGGACGGGTTCGTCGCAACCGAAATATCGGCTCTGACGACGACACAGACGGCGGCGCTCACGAGCGATCAGATCGCATCGCTGTCGACGACACAGACCCGGTCGCTCAGGAACACCGACATCGCGGTGCTGTCGCAGACGCAGCTCGGCGCTCTCAGCTCCACGCAGATATCGTACCTGACCTCTACCGCAGCCTCAGGCCTTACCTCCACCCAGTCCGCGTTTCTGACCGCCACGCAGCTCGCAGGCTTTACCCCGACGGTTCTGGGCGGTCTGACGAACACTGCGCTCGCCGGCATCTCCCCGACCGACATCGCGGACTTGACAGCGACGCAGCTTGCCGGATTGACGCCGGGGCAACTCGCTTCGCTGGGCACGACCGGCATCGCACTCCTCAGCACAGACCAGATCGCGAGCCTTTCCGCTTCGCAATTGGAAGGCCTGACCTCGACACAGGTGTCCGCGCTCGCCGTCACGCAGCTTGCCGCGCTGGCGCCGACCTCTCTGGGCGGCCTCTCGGCCACGCAAATCGTAGGTCTTTCGGCCGCGCAGATCGCGGGCCTTTCAACCGCGCAGGCCTCTGCCCTCTCGGATGCGCAAATCTCCGCGCTGTCGACGACGCAATTCTCGGCGCTCACAAGCACGCAGCTCGCCGCGCTCGATACCACGCAGATGCGCGTCGTAACCGGAGGCGACATCGACGCGCTGTCCGCGGCGCAGCTTTCGGTCCTGACCTCAAATCAGCTCGGTTATCTGACGACGACGGCGATGGCGAGCCTCTCAGCCACGCAGACGGCGCTTCTTTCGCCGGCGCAGTTGGGCGGACTGAGTGCGGCGCAACTTGGCTCTCTGAACGTCACCGCGATGAGCGCCTTGACGGCGACCCAACTCATATCCCTCTCGACGACCCAGTTCGCCGGATTTACCAGCGGCGAGATCGCCGCGATCGGTTCGACGGGCTTCGCCGAACTCAGTACACAGCAAATCTCGACGCTGACGCTGTCGCAGGCGAGAGGGATGAGCAGCGACGAACTCAACGGGCTCACGTCCTCCGCGCTCAACGCCATGAGCATGACCGCGCTCGGCGGCCTCACTGTCACTCAGGTCGAGAACCTGTCGGCCACGCAGCTCGCCGCTCTTACGACGACGCAAATGACCGGCTTGAGTGCGGCCGGCATCGGTGCGCTCGGCGGCAGCCAGCTTGCGGCACTTTCGACCGCGCAGCTTGCGATGCTGTCCTCCACGCAGATGAGAGCGATCACCAGCACCCAGATCGGCGACCTTTCAAACACGCAGCTCGGCGCATTCGGGGCAACGCAGTTCGGCGCCTTGACGCCCGCCGCGGTCAACGGATTCGCCGCGACGCAGATCGCGGGCCTGTCCGACACACAGTTGTCCGGCCTTACGTCGACGCAGATCGCCTCGCTCTCCACCACTGCCGCCGACGCGCTGACCGCACCGGGCATCGCCAGCCTCGGCGTGACGCAGCTTGCGGGGCTTACGGGCAGCGACATCGCATCATTCTCGACGACCGAATTGGACGAGCTTTCCGGCGCGCAGCTGGCCGGTCTGACGAGCGCGCAAACGCGAGCCCTTACGGCCGATCAGCTGGGGCAGCTCGCGGCCACGCAGTTTGATGATCTGTCCTCGACGGGCCTGAACGGCCTGACCGCGACCCAGCTAAGCGAGCTGCCGCCCACGCTTGTGGCTACGCTCTCGACGACGCAAATCCAGGGCCTGACGGTTGCGGATATTGCCGCTCTTGGCGATGCCCAACTAACGAGCCTGACCACGACGCAACTCGCCGCGCTGACGACGACGCAGATGAAGGGCCTTACCGGCAGCGAGGTCGGCGCGCTCACGACCAGCCAGCTTACCGCTTTTGCGTCCACCCAGCTTGCGTATCTCAGCACGTCGGCGATTGCCGGCCTCGCCGACACGCAGGTTGCCAGCCTCGACACCACGCAGACCGTCGGTCTCACAGCCACGCAGATCGCCTATTTGACCTCCACCGCGATCGAAGCACTGCCGGCATCGGAGATCGGTGCGCTTGCGGCGTCGCAAATCGGGGGCCTCGCGAGTACGCAGGTTGCTGCCCTCAGTTCCACCGAACTTGGTGAGCTTTCGACGCAGCAGCTTGCCGCTTTGACGGCAACGGGCATCAAAGGGTTGACCGGCGACCAGATCGACGGGCTTTCCCAGACCGCGCTTGACACCCTCTCCACGACCGCTTTATCGGGCCTTTCGACAACGCAGATCGGCCAGTTCACGACGACCGAGCTCGAAGAGCTTGCGACTACCCAACTCGGCGGATTCACCGCTACAGAGATGAGCAGCCTGACCGCAACCGAAGTCGCGCCGCTTGCCGATACTGAGCTCGCCGCGCTGACGACGACGCAGATGCACGGGTTGAGCAGCACCGGCGTCGCGGCGCTGACGACGACCGAGCTCGGCGATTTCAGCTCGACGCAACTTCAATACCTGTCGACGACGGCAATGATCGGCTTTACGGACACGCAGGTCTCAGCCCTGAGTACCACGCAGATCAGCGGCTTCACGGCGGCACAAATCGCCTATCTGAGTTCGACGTCCGTGAACGCGCTGTCGTCGACGCAACTTCAGTCGCTGACGACCGCGCAGATCGCAGGTATCAGCAAGACGGCCATGTCCTCGCTCAGCACGACGGTGCTCAACGATCTTGCCACCACGCTGGCTGCAGCGCTGACGGCCACTCAAATCGAAGGTTTGAGCGGCAATCAGCTCGAGTCTTTGACGCAGACAGAACTCGAGGACCTGACAGCGACCGAACTGAACGGGCTCACCGCGACGCAGATGGGGGCGCTGACAACAACGGACGCCGGCGAACTGACGGCGACCCAATTGGCCGGCCTCACGAGCACGCAGGCGGCGGCGCTGGGAACGCTGATTGCCGCGCTGTCGCCCACACAAATGGCGGCATTTTTGACGACCCAGATGGCCGGGCTGACGAGCACCCAGGTCAGCCTGCTCAGCACCGCACAGCTCGCCACCCTCAACGCCATACAGCTGGGCCAGCTGGGCACGGCGGCAATGAAAGGCTTTACGGACATACAGGTCTCCTCCCTGTCGACGTCACAGGTTGCGGGCCTTACGTCGACGGACATCACGTATCTCACCTCGACGGCCGTCGACGGACTTACGGCGACAGAGCTTGCGGCACTGTCGACCACGCAAGTCGCCGGGCTGACTTCGACCAACGTCGGCTCGTTTTCCACGCAGGTCGACAATTTCGACGCAACGCAGTTTGCCGCCCTGACGCAGACGCAGATCAAAGGCCTGACAGGTGATCAGCTGAGCAGCTTGACGTCGACGCAGCTTGGCGCGCTCACCTCGACCGCGCTCGGCGGATTGACGACAACTCAGATCGGTCAGATATCGACGACGCAGTTCTCCTATTTGACGACGACGCAGCTCGAAGGGCTGACAAGCACGAGCATAGGTGCGCTGAACACGAGTGCGATCGAGGCGTTGTCGCCGACACAGATTGCCGTGCTGTCCATCACCCAGATCGCCGGCCTGACGAGCACCGACGTGTCGACGCTTTCCGCCGATCAGCTTGGCGCGCTTTCGACGACGCAGATCGCTTATCTGACGAAGACCGCAATAGCGGGCCTCGACGATGTGCAGGCGGAGGCTCTTGCCGCCACGCAGATCGGAAGTCTCACGTCCTCTCAAATCGGCTATCTGAGCACGACGGCGCTCGGAGCATTCTCGACAGGCGATCTCACCCAGCTCTCGACGACGCAAATCCGGGGGCTCAACAGCACGCAAGTGGGTTCGCTTTCTTCCGATCAGCTCGGCACATTGTCATCCACACAGATCGCGTACCTGTCCACGACAGCCATGTCGGGACTGACCAACGCGCTGGCTGGGGGCCTGACGACGACGCAGATCGACGGACTGACGGCCACCCAGATCGCCTATCTCTCGGCGACGGCCGTCCAGGCGCTGAATGCCACGGAGCTTGACGAGTTCTCGACGACGCAGATCGCGGGTCTAAACAGTTCGGACATCGCCGCCTTCGCCACGACACAGATACAGGTCCTAAGCGATGCGCAGCTCGCAGAGCTGACAACGACGCAGATGAAATATCTGACCGTCAGCGAACTTGAAGCGCTTACGCCCGACCAGTTCGGGAGCCTCACGTCCACCCAGCTCGGTGGCTTGAACGCGACCCAGATTGCCGGGTTGTCGACGACGGAGATCGGGGATTTGACGGGGACCCAGCCTGAAGGCTGGAGCAGTTCGCAAATCTCCGATCTCACTGTCACGGGGCTGGCCTATTTTGCTCCGTGGCAGCTCGCGTCGCTTTCGACAACGCAGCTCCTGGGTCTGAACGCCACCGATGTAAGCGCGCTTTCCACGACACAGCTCTCCGCCCTGGGCGCCACGCAGGTCGGCGCTTTCACGGTCGCGGCGATGACGGGTCTTTCCGACGTTCAGGCGGAGGCGCTGACGACCACGCAGCTCGGCGGCCTGACGACGTCGCAGATCGGGGATATGAGCGTCACCGCGATCGATGCCCTGGCACTGACCGCGCTGGATGCACTCACCACGACGCAGATCGAAGGACTCACCTCGACCGACGTCATGTCGCTGACGACGACGCAGCTTTCCGGCCTTACCACAGCGCAGCTAACCGCGCTGACACCGACGGAAGCGTCCGGGCTCAGCGAGGGCCAGCTTGACTCGCTCAGCGCGACCCAGTTCGGGGATCTCAACTCGACTGAACTCTGCGGCCTGACGACGACGCAGGTTTCCGAACTGGCGACGACCGACATCAGCGGGCTGACGACAACGCAGCTCGAGGGGATGACGAGCACGGAAATCGGCGCACTTGCCGTTTCCCAGATCACAACACTTGACGCCACGCAGCTCGCGGCACTTTCGACGACGCAGATCGCCGGGCTGAACAGCACCGGAGTCGCCGCACTGACCACCACCCAGCTCGGCGCGCTTTCGCCCACGCAGCTGTCCTATCTGAGCGCGTCTGCCGTCGGCGGATTAGCCGCGACGGAAATCGGGGCCATGGCGACGACACAGCTCGCGGCCTTGAGTTCGACCGAGATCGCTGACCTGTCGACCACGGCGGTCGATGCCATGGCGACGACGGATTTCGCCGTGCTGACGACCACCCAGCTCGACGGGCTGAACGGCGCCGATGTCGCCTCGCTCGATTCGACCCAGATCAATCTCCTCAGCGCGCAGCAATTCGCGTCCCTCAACACCGCACAGATCGAAAGCCTGACCGGAGACGAGCTTGGCGCGCTCAGTCCGACGCTTCTGGCCGCCATGACCTCCACAGAGCTGGGTGAGATGACGGTAACGCAGATCGGCGAGATGTCGACGGCGCAGTTCGCGTCGCTCTCGGCGACCCAGTTGAGCGGGATCGGCGGCACGAGTTTCGCCGCGCTCGACAGCGCCAAGGTTGCCGCGCTTTCCACGTCGCAACTTGCGTCTCTGACGGCGACCCAGATCGCATCGCTCACCGGCAGCGATGTGAGCGCACTGAACACCACGCAGCTCGGCGCCTTGAGCTCGGCGCAGCTTTCCTATCTCGGTCAATCCGGGATCGCCGGCCTCAACGGCGCCCAGGCGCTCGCGCTGACCACGACACAGCTCGCCGGCCTCACATCCACCCAGATCGGCTACCTGACTTCGACCGCCGTCAACGCGCTCGGCACGACCGAGATCGCGTCGCTGTCGACCATGCAAGTCGAGGGACTGACAGGCACCCAGACTTCGGAGCTGTCGCTTGACCAGATTGGCGCGCTGGGGGCCTCTCAGATCGCCTATCTGACCACGACGGCCATGGCCGGCCTTGCGCCGAGCCAGATTGCCGCGCTGACCACGACACAGATCGGGGGTTTGAGCTCGACCGAAATCGGCGCTCTGACAACCACCGCCGTTGCCGCTCTGAGCGACACTCAGATCGCGGCGCTGACGACGATGCAGATCACCGGCCTGACCGCGATAGAGCTCGCGGCGCTGAACATGACAGCCATATCGGCGCTCGCCGGAACCCAGCTCGAGATGCTGACGACCACGCAGCTCGCCGGATTCACGAGCACCGACGTGGCGACGCTCTCCATGACGCAGCTCGGCGCGCTGGCGACGACGGCCGTTGCGGCCCTGACTCCCACGGCCATTTCGGGACTCAGTCTGACACAGATCGCGTCCCTGGCGACGACGCAAATCACGGCCCTGACCGCGACGCAGTTGGGCGTCCTGAACCAGACACAGATCGGCGCTCTGACCGGAACGCAGCTTGCCGCGCTGACGGCGACCGAGATCGCAGGTCTCACAATGACCGCGCTCACGGCTCTGAGCGCAACGTCGCTGGCGTCGCTGACCACCACGCAGCTCCAGGGGCTGACCAGCACGCAAATCGGATCGCTTTCGGTAACGCAGATCGAAGCCCTGACTGCACCGCAGGTCGCCGCGCTGACGACAACCCAGGTCGGGGGTCTGACCAGCACCGAACTTGCGAGCTTCTCGACGACGCAGATCGCGGCACTGACCACCGATCAGATCTCGATGTTGCCGGTTACCGGGCTTTCGGGCCTGACGGGCGACCAGATCGGCGCCTTGACGACGGCGCAGCTCGACGCCATGACGGCGACGCAGATTGCTTCGCTCAGCGCGATCCAGGCGGCGGCGCTATCCACCGGCCAGATCTCCGCACTCACGACGACGGCCGCGGCCGGCCTCACATCGACGCAGATCAATGCGCAGTCCTCGGCGCAGATCGGCGCGCTCACGTCAACGGAAATCGCGGTGCTGACTTCGACCGCCATCGAAGGGCTTACCTCGACCGACGTCGCGTCGCTTGCCACCACGCAGCTTGATGCGCTGACTTCGAGCCAGGTCGGTAACCTCGACTACACGCAGTTGACCGGCCTTACGCCGACCGGCATGGCGAGCCTTGCTGCGACGCAGCTTTCGGGCTTTACGGCGACGGAGGTCCAGGAACTTTCGACCACTCAGCTTGCCGCACTGACGGCAACGCAGATCGACGAACTGACCGCCACGGCCGTGAGCGGCCTCGCCACGACGGGCGTCGGAGCGCTTTCCGTCAACCAGATCGGCGCCCTCACCACGACCGAGATCGCCGCCTTGACGGCCACGGCCATACAGAACCTCAGCGCGAGCGACATCGCAGCATTGACCACGACGCAGCTTGCCGCTCTGGGCTCGTCTCAGATCGCCGCACTGACGATCGGCGAAATCGCGGCGCTTTCCGCCACACAACTCGCGGCGATGTCTACGACCCAAGTCTCCGGACTTGTCGATACACAGGCGGCGGCGCTCTCGACCACGCAGCTTGGTCAGCTTTCCACCAACCAGATCGCCGCGCTCTCGACCACGGGCGTCAGCGGATTGACGACGGACGAGATGGTTGCACTGTCGATCGCGCAGCTTGACGCCTTTACCGGCACGCAGATGGGCGAACTTGCCGACACCCAACTCGCGGCGTCGTCGACGACGCAGCTTGCATCGCTGTCGGCAACTCAGATCGCGGCGCTGTCCATCACCGGCATCTCCGGATTGACGGCTACCGATATCGCGACGCTGTCCACCACTCAGCTCGCGGCCATGACGCCCACGCAGATCGGTGCGTTCAGCGCCGCACAGATCGGTGCGTTGTCGACGACCCAGTTTGGCGCGCTGACCGCCACGGAAATCGGCGGGCTGCAATCGACCCAGATTGCTGCCATGAGCGCCACGCAGCTCGACGCCTTTTCGAGCGGACAATTGGCGGCCATTTCCGGTTCGGCTGCGACCGGCCTGACCACCACCAGCATCGCCGAGCTTTCGACCACGCAGCTCGCGGCAATGACGGCCACACAGTTGAGCAGCCTGTCCACGACGCAGCTCAACGCGCTCTCGGCGACACAGGTCTCCGGGCTTACGACGACCCAGCTCAACGATCTGACGAGCACGCAGATCGGCGCGCTGACCGCCACGCAGTTCGAAGCATTGACGACGGCGCAAATCGCCGGACTGACCGCGACGTCCGTCAGCGGGATCACCGGCACTCAGGCGGGCCTGCTCTCGACTGCGCAGATCGCTGCGCTGACGACCGATGAAATCGCCGCGCTGTCCATCACGGCCATAAATAATCTCGCGACCAGCGAAGTGGCCGCGCTCGCCACCATTCAGGTCTCGGCGCTCACGCCCGCGCAGATCGGCGCCATGACGACGGACGAGGTCGCCACCCTGACGGACACGCAGCTCGGCGCACTTTCGGCGGTGGAAATCGGCGGCCTGTCGGATACGCAGGCGGCGGCGCTCTCCGCCGGCCAGCTCTCGGCTCTGTCGACCAATCAGGTCGCTGCGCTTTCGACGACGGCCGTCAGCGGGATGACGACGACGCAACTTGCATCGCTTTCTTCGGCGCAACTCGCCGCGCTGACGGCGACGCAGCTGTCCGCATTGAACACGACCCAGATCGCCGGTCTATCCACGTCACAATTGGCGGCGCTCAGCACGACACAGATCGCCGCCTTCACCGGCACCGAGATCAGCGCGCTTTCCACGACGCAGATCGAAACGCTCAGCCCCGAGCAGCTCGCCGCGCTCATGGCTTCGGAAATCAGCGGCATGACGTCGACGCAGGTCGACGCGTTGACGACGGCCGAACTCGCCGGGCTGGCCACGACGCAGATCGGCTCGATCGCGACTACGGCTATTACGGGCCTTTCGGTGACCGAACTTGCATCGCTGGCAACGACCCAGCTTCAGGCGATGACGACAGGGCAGATCGGCGCGTTGACGGCAGCCCAGGTCGCCACCCTGACGACGACACAGCTTGCAACGCTGACCACGACGGAAATGGGCGGCCTGACGGGCACGCAGACGGCTGCGTTAGACGCGACGCAGCTTGGCGCGCTTTCCGCGACGCAGATCGCGGCGCTGTCCGCCGGTGCGGTGCAGGGCCTGACGGCGACGCAGATCGCCGGCCTCTCGACCACCCAACTCGACGCACTCTCGGCGACAGAACTGGGCGCCATGAGTTACACGCAAATAGCCGATCTCTCGAACGCGCAGGTCGCCTCGCTGACCGCGACGGAGATCGCCACGCTCAGCAGCAACGACATCGGCGAGTTGACGGCCACGCAGATCGGTTCGCTGACGACGACACAGCTTGGCGCCCTCGATCTCTATACAATCGAGGGATTGACCTCCGATCAGGTGGGAGCGCTTACGGCCACGCAGCTCGCGGCGCTCTCGACCACGCAGCTTCAGTGGATCTCCGACACCGCGATGGCCGGCTTCACCGCGACGCAGTTGGGCGAGCTGACGACCAGACAGCTGTCGTCCCTGCTCTCCTATCAGGTCGGCGCGCTGACGACGACCCAGATCCAGTCTCTCAGCGTCTCGCAACTCAACAATCTGAGCGCCGACGAGGTGAGCGGTCTGATGGACACGCAGATCGCGGCGTTCTCCGACACGCAGTTGGGCGCGCTGTCGATCACCCAGATCGCTGCCCTGTCCACGACGGGCGTGAGCGGTTTCCAGGCCGCGCAAGTCGCCGAACTGACGCCCGACCAGCTTGCCGCCCTGACATCGACCGAAATGTCGGCGTTTTCTTCGACGGCCGTCTCGGGATTCACGACGACCCAGCTCGGCCAGCTTACGAGCACGCAGCTCTCGAACCTGTCGACCACCGGCTTCGCCGGTCTTACCGCCACGCAGCTCGCGAGCCTCTCCACCACGCAGATGACGCAGCTCTCTCCGTACCAGCTATATTACGGATTTACGTCGACACAGGCGGGCGAGTTGACGTCGACCGCGCTCAATGCGCTGACAACCACGCAGATGGGCGATCTTTCGACGACCGCCGTTTCCGGGCTGACCGGAACGCAGATCGCGGACCTTGCGACGACGCAGCTCACGGCAATGTGGGACGGCGATTTCGCCGCGCTCACATCCACCGCGGTTGCCAATCTGACGACCGCGCAGTTCGCCGCCCTTTCGACGGATGAATTCGCCGACCTGTCGGCGAGCGGCATCACCGGCCTCACCGCAACCCAGATCGCGAACCTTTCGTCCACGCAGATCGAGCTCCTGACGTCGACGGAGCTCGCCGGCCTCACGTCTGCGCAGTTGGGTGCGATTTCCACGACGCAGTTGGGGCTTCTGACATCGTCGGCGATTTCCTCGCTTTCGCCGACCGCGATCACGGGCCTCAGCGACGACCAGATCGACGCATTGACGCTGACCCAGCTCGGCGGCCTGAGCACAACCCAGATCGGAGCACTCAACACGACCGAAATCGGCGCGCTCAGCACGACCGACATCGCGACGATGACCGTCACCCAGCTGGGCGGCCTGGTGCGGATGCAATTGCGGACACTGACGGCGGCGCAACTCAATGCGCTTTCGACCACGCAGTTCGGCGCGCTCGGCGACGTCCAGGTCGGAAACTTCTCTGCGGCCCAATTCGAAAGTCTCGCGCCCACCTTGTTCGCGACGCTGGGGTCAACGCAGGTCGACGCCATCACCGGAACCACGATCAGCGCCTTCGATACGACCACGATCGACGAATTCTCTGCGGTCCAGCTTTCCGGGCTGACAACCACGCAGATCTCGGAACTCTCCGCGTCTGCCGTGGCCTCGTTCACGGACGACCAGCTCGAAGCGCTCAACGGCACGCAGATCGGCACGTTCACGGACGACCAGCTCGCCGATCTCAGCACCGATCAGTTGAACGCCCTGAATGAAGCCCTGGTGTAGCCGCGGGGCCGTCAGCCGAAAGGCGGCGGGGTTTTCTCAAAAGCCGTCATGGCTGTCTTGCCTTTGACCAAAGGAAAGCGACGGTCCGTCGAATTTTACGCTTTTGCACGGAGGCGGGCCGTAACCGGGTGCAAAAAAGCCCGGTCGGCGGACAGATTCGCCCGCTGCCGGCCCATGACAATTGTCGCCAAATATCTCGCGGCACGGGTCGAGCGACAGCGCATCACAGATGGGCGTTAAACCATTTCCGCGCCGAGGAGTTGTCTTGGCATCGCTCTGCTCGTGCGGGGGTTCCGCGCAGGAGGGGTTTGTATCGTAGTGCAAGTACAAGTTGCATAGGCCGCTATTTGCGGCCGCGCATGGAAGCGACCGCGCACCACGGATCGCGCGAGCGGAACGACGCCCAAACAGAGGAGAGCACAGGGAGAGGACTGCAGCCGGTGTGACGGGGAGCGGGCAGGCTTGTCCAGGATCCAACATGAGCAACGTTGAGAACTGGCCCCAAAGGTTTCGCAGCCATCGCCTGCGTTGGATTCTGATATCGCTGGCGCTGATCGTCATCGTCCTCCTGGCATGGCACCTCTTCGGTGGAAAAGGGCCTGCCAAAGGCCCGGCGCCGCAAGTCGTCAAAGTCGCTCCTGCAACGCTGGGCCAGATGCCGGTGATCCTGAGCGAACTGGGCACGGTCGCGCCGATGTCTACGGTGACGGTGCTGCCGAACCAGGCCGTCAGCGGCTATCTGATCGAAGTGCCCTTCCGCGAAGGCGAGGACATCCAGAAGGGCCAACTCCTGGCGCAGATCGATCCGCGCCCCTACGAGGTCCTGAAACAGCAAGCGGAAGCCCAGCTCGCAAAGGACAGCGCGACGCTCAATCAGGCACGCTCGGACCTTGTCCGCTACGAAGTGCTGGAAAGACAGAAATCGATAGCCGAGCAGACCTACGTCGATCAGAAATTCCTCGTCCAGCAGGACGTGGCCGCGGTCAAGATCGACCAGGCGAACATCGCGCAATACGCGCTCGACATCACCTATTGCCATATCACCGCGCCGCTCTCGGGCCGCGTCGGCCTGCGCCTCGTCGATCAGGGAAATTACATCACCGGGTCCTCGAGCTCGGGACTTGCCGTCATCACGACGATGAAGCCGACCACGGTCGAATTCACGGTCGCCCAGAACGATCTCGCCAAGGTTGTCGAACGATTCAACGCCGTCGGCCCGAAGCTGCCGGTGACCGCGTTCACCAGCGACAACAGCAAAAAGCTTGCAACCGGCACGCTCTATGCGATCAGCAATCAGATGACGGTGAGCACCGGCACCGTCACGTTGCGCGCAACCTTTCCCAACGACGACGAGGCCCTGTTTCCGAACGAGTTCGTGAACGTGCAGCTGCTCGTCGACACTTTGACCAACGCCGTGCTGGTGCCGACGCCGGCTATCTTGAACGGCGCGCCCGGAAATTACGTATATCTGGTCAACAAGGACGACATGGTTTCGGTCCACAAGGTCATGCTGGGCCCGAGCGACGGCAAGAACACGGCCATCGCGAGCGGTCTTGAAGCCGGCGACATCGTCGTGATCGACGGCACCGACCGGCTGAGCGACGGCACCAAAATCAAGATCGCCAACCCGACCGCGCTGGGGCATTCCAAGACCCACGGGGCAAAGCGACCGACAAACGGTTCGCGCCCATGAACATATCGGGTCTGTTCATCATGCGGCCGGTAGCGACGGCGTTGCTGATGATCGCGCTCGTGCTCGTCGGACTCGTCTCGGTCGGCTTCCTGCCCGTGTCGTCTCTGCCCAACGTCGACTATCCGACGATCCAGGTCCAGACCTTCTATCCCGGCGCCAGTCCGCAAGTGATGTCGACCACGGTGACCGCACCGCTGGAGGTGCAGCTCGGCCAGATTCCGGGTTTACAGCAGATGATCTCTTCGAGCTCCGCGACGGCTTCGGTCATCACGTTGCAGTTCGATCTGTCGATTGATCTCGATGTCGCCGAGCAGAATGTGCAGGAGGCGATCAATGCCGCCAACAGCTTCCTGCCGAGCGGCCTGCCGGCGCCGCCGACCTATGCCAAGGTCAATCCGGCCGATCAGCCGATCCTGACGCTGGGCGTGACGTCGAAATCGATGTCGCTTACCCAGCTGCAGGACATCGCCAACACGCGGCTCTCTTCCAAAATCTCCGAAGTCCCCGGGGTCGGTCTCGTCACCGCCTCCGGCGGAAATGTACCGGCCATTCGCGTCGCAGTCGATCCGCAGAAGCTCGCCGCCTACGGTCTCAACATCGACGATCTGCGCACCCTGCTCTCGGACATCACGCTGAGCCAGCCGAAGGGCAATTTCGACGGCCCCGAGCTCGATTACACGATCAACGACAACGATCAGATCTCCGATCCAGAAGATTATCTGAACACCATCATCGCCTATCAAAACGGCTCGCCGGTCCTGTTGCGGGACGTGGCGACGGTCAGTGAGGCCGCCGAAAATGTCGAGCAGGGCGCCTGGTTCGACAAGACGGGCGCGATCGTGCTCAACGTGCAGCGCCAGCCGGGCGCCAACGTCATCCAGACGGTGGATCAGATCAAGAAGGAGCTCCCCCAGCTCCTGGCGAGCCTGCCGCCGGCGATGCATGTGGACATCGTTTCGGACAGCACGACCATGATCCGCGCGTCCGTCGACGACGCTTTCTTCGAGCTGGTGCTGGCTATCGTACTCGTCGTGCTCGTGATCTTCGTCTTCCTCAGGAACGTGCCGGCGACGATCATCCCGAGCATCTCGGTGCCGGTGTCCCTGATCGGCACGCTCGCACTGATGTACAAGCTCGGCTACTCGATCGACAATCTGTCGCTCATGGCGCTCATCATCGCGACCGGCTTCGTCGTCGACGACTCGATCGTGATGATCGAGAACATCGTGCGCTATCTCGAGGAAGGCTTAAGTCCGCTCGAAGCCGCGCTGACCGGCGCCGGACAGATCGGCTTCACCATCGTCTCGCTGACCGTGTCGCTCATTGCCGTGCTGATCCCGCTCCTCTTCATGGGCGGCGTAATCGGCCGCCTGTTCAGCGAGTTCGCGGTCACGCTTGCGATCACAATCGTGCTTTCCGCCGTTGTTTCGCTCACTTTGGTGCCGATGCTCTGCGCGCGCATGCTGAAGCGCCAGTCTGAGCGTCACCTGAGCTGGTTCGAGCGCACGAGCGAGCGTCTGTTCGACCGGACGCTCAAGGCCTACGAGCGCGGTCTCACCTGGGTGCTGCGCCACCAGGGCCTTACCCTGATTGTCGCCATCATCACCGTGGGACTGACCGGCTTCCTTTACGTCGTCATCCCGAAAGGACTGTTCCCCACGCAGGACGTCGGCGTCATCCAGGGGATCAGTGTCGCCGACAATTCGGTCTCCTATCATGCAATGTCGGGGCGGCAGACGGCGCTGGGCAACGCGATCCTCAAGGATCCCGACGTCGTCAGCCTGACCTCCTATATCGGCATCGACGGCACGAACCCGACGCTCAACGACGGCCGCTTCCTCATCAATCTGAAACCGGTCGACGACCGCAGCCTCAGCGCCGAGCAAATCGCGCGGCGTATTGCGCGGGAAGTCGCAAATGTTCCCGGCGTCAAGCTCTATCTCGAGCCCGAGCAGAATCTGACGTTGGACACGACGGTCTCGCCGCAGCAGTACCAGTTCGTGCTGCGCGGACCGAACACGCAGGACTTCAACACCTACGTGCCTCAGATCGTGGGCAAGATGAAGCAAATCGCATCGATCAGCGAGGTCGCGAGCGACCTCGACGTGCAAGGGCTGGCGCTCAATATCGAAGTCAACCGGCAGCTCGCCGCGCGCTTCGGCATCACGCCCGCGACAATCGACAATACCCTGTACGACGCGCTCGGTCAGCGCATCGTCACCACGATCTTCAATCAGTCGACGCAGTATCGCGTGATCCTCGTCGCCAAGCGCGAACGCCTCCCGAACCTGCAGTCTCTGGGCACGCTCTACCTGCCGAGCGAAACCAGCAGCTCGGGCCAGGTGCCGCTTTCCGCCATCGCCGATATCAAGGTCGTCAAGTCGCCGCTGGTGGTCAGCCATCTGGAGCAGTTCCCCGCAGTGACGATATCGTTCAACCTGGCTCAGGACGCTTCGCTGAGCACAGCGATCGACAAGATCAACGACGTGATCGCCGCCGTGCATCTGCCGCCATCGATCACGAGCTCGTTCACCGGCGCCGCACAGGCGTTCGAGGATTCGCTTTCCAGCGAGCTGTTCTTGCTGATCGCGGCGGTCGTCGCAGTCTATATCGTGCTCGGCGTGCTCTATGAGAGTTACGTCCATCCGGTGACCATCCTCTCCACCCTGCCCTCCGCCGGAATCGGCGCGCTGCTGGCGCTGATGATGGCGGGCGATGATCTCGACGTGATCGGCATCATCGGCATCGTGCTGCTGATCGGCATCGTCAAGAAGAACGCGATCATGATCGTCGACTTCGCCCTCGAAGCGGAGCGGCTGCACGGCAAGTCGCCGGAAGACGCGATCTTCCAGGCCTCGCTCCTGCGCTTTCGCCCGATCCTGATGACGACGCTGGCCGCCATGCTGGGTGCGCTGCCGATGCTGCTTGGCAGCGGCACGGGTTCGGAGCTGCGCCGTCCGCTCGGTCTTGCGATCATCGGCGGGCTCACTTTGAGCCAGGTGCTGACGCTGTTCACCTCGCCCGTGATCTACCTCGCCTTCGATCGTCTGGCACGGCGCTTCGACAGCAGCAGGCCGGACGAGCGGCCGGCCGAGGGCACGACATGAATATCTCGGCACTCTTCATCGATCGGCCGGTCGCGACGACACTCCTCGCCATCGCGATTCTCCTGTCGGGCGCGCTCGCCTATTTCAGCCTTCCGGTCGCACCGCTGCCGAACATCACCTTTCCGGTGGTCGTCGTCCAGGCGAACATGGCCGGGGCTGCGCCGGAGATCATGGCCGCAACCGTCGCCGAACCACTGGAGAAGCGTATCGCCGTCATCTCCGGCGTGACCCAGATGACCTCGACGAGCTATGTGGGTGCGACCACGATTGTCGCCCAGTTCGACGTGAGCCGCGACATCAACGGTGCGGCGCGCGACATTCAGGCGGCGATCCAGGCGGCGCGGGCCGATCTTCCCACGACCCTCCGCAGCAACCCGACCTGGCGCCAGTACAATCCATCCGACTCGCCGATCATGATCCTGGCGCTGACTTCGAACACGCTGACGAAGGCCCAGCTCTATGACAGCGCCGATACCGTAATCCAGCAGCAACTATCCCAGATCGCCGGCGTCGGCCAGATTACGCTCGGCGGTGGCGCATTGCCGTCCGTCCGCATCGAGCTCGAACCCGACAAGCTCAACAGCTACGGTATCGGCCTGGAAGATGTTCGTGCGGCCGTAGCCGCGGCCAACGCCGACAGCGCCAAAGGCGATATCGACCAGGGCGATCAGCGCTTCGAGGTCCTTTCCAACGACCAGGCGAAGGTCGCTGCGGACTATACGAATCTCGTCATCGCCTACCGCAACAACGCGCCCGTGGTGCTGCACGATGTCGCCCAGGTGGTCAATTCGAACGAGAATATCCGCAATATCGGGCTCTTCAACGGCAGGACGGCCGTAGGCGTCATCGTTTTTCCGATCCCCGGCGCGAATATTGTCGCGACCGATGCGAATATCCGCAAACTCCTTCCTTCGGTCGAAGCGACCTTGCCGCACGGCGTTCACGTCCATGTCGCAATGGATCGCTCGCAATCGGTCAATGCCGCGGTCGGCGATACGGAGCGCACGCTCGGCATAGCGATCGTGCTGGTGATTGGAGTCGTTTTCGTCTTTCTGCTTTCGGCCCGCTCGACCTTGATACCGGCCGTGGCGCTGCCGCTGTCGATCGTCGGCACTTTCGGCCCGATGTATCTCATCGGCTACAGCATCGACAATCTTTCGCTGATGGCGCTCATAATCGGCACCGGCTTCATCGTGGACGATGCCGTGGTCGTGCTCGAGAACATCGTGCGTCATCTCGATTCCGGCGAGAGCCCGCGCGAGGCGGCCCTCAAGGGCAGCGGCGAAGTCGGATTCACGGTCATCTCGATGAGCCTTTCGCTCATCGCCGTGTTCATCCCGATCCTGCTGATGCCGGGAACGGTCGGCCTCGTATTCCATGAGTTCGCGGTCACGCTGTCGATCGCCATTCTGATTTCGATGGTGATCTCGCTCACCATTACGCCCTGCATGTGCGCCCATCTGCTCAAGTCCCGCGGGGCTCCGGCGTCACGAGCGCGCTGGTCCATCTGGGCGGAAAGCCAGTTCGATCACTTCAGGAACGCCTATGCGCGGACACTTCAATCGGTGCTGGACCGGCCCCTGCTGGTCGTGTTCGTGCTGATCGGACTGATCGTCGGGAACGTCTTCCTGGCCGGGCTTCTTCCCTCGACCTTTTTCCCCGAACAGGACACGGGCATCATCATCGGACAGATCATCGCCGATCAGAATATTTCTTTTCCGTCGATGGCGCAGAAGCTGTCGCAATTGCAGGCCATCGTCGAAAAGGATCCTGCGGTCGCCTCGGTCTTCGGTTTCGCCGGCTCCGGCTCGGCCGGCCGTGCAGGCAACACGGCCAACATCTACATCGAGCTGAAACCGCTCGCGGAGCGGCACGCTTCGGCGGCCCAGATCGTCGACCGGCTTCGTCCCAAGCTCAACAAAATCTCGGGAGCGAGGCTGTTCCTGCAGGCGCAGCAGGATCTGCACATCGGCGGCCGGCAAACCGCGGCGGAATATCAATATACGCTGAGCGGCGACGATCCGGATGCCATCTACAAACTCGTTCCGAGGCTGGTCGCGGCGCTCGGCAAGCGCCGCGGTCAATTGTCGGACGTCAATACGGACATGCAGCAGAACGGTCTGGAAACCTATGTGACGATCGACCGGACCACGGCGGCGCGCTACGGCTTTACGCCCAACCAAATCGATCAGGTGCTTTACGACGCCTTCGGCCAGCGCAGCGTTTCGACCATATACAATCCCTTCAATCAGTATTTCGTCGTGATGGAGGCCGCCCCAAAATATTGGCAATACCCGCAGGAGCTCAATCGGATCTTCTTCAGCACTGCGGCCGGCAATGCGTCGGGCACGGCCCAGACGCAGATGCCGCCGGGAACCGTGAAGGGCGTGACGGCGTTTTCGCCGGTCACGGCAACAGCCGGCGCATCCGCCGCCAACGCGCTCAATGCCAATGCGGAGGCCAACGTGGCCCTGAACGCAATCTCGAACAGCCGCGGCGGAACATCGAGCGGCAGCGCCGACAGCACCGCCGCCGAGACGATGGTGCCGCTGCCCGCCCTGGCGAGTTACGTCAACGACCATACGGCTATCCAGGTCAACCACCAGAGCGGTCTCGTCGCGGCGACGATCTCTTTCAACCTGCCGCCGGGCGGATCGTTGAGCGCAGCCCAGGCGGCGATCGCTTCGGCGATGCAGGACCTGGACGCGCCGGCATCGATTCACGGCGGCTTCCAGGGCTCCGCGCAGGTCTTTGCCCAGTCGCTCAGCTCCATCCCGCTGCTGATCCTCGCCGCCTTGATCGCCGTTTATATCGTGCTCGGCATCCTGTACGAGAACACGATCCATCCTCTGACCATTCTCTCGACGCTTCCCTCCGCCGGAATCGGCGCCACGCTGGCGCTGCTGATGTTCGGCATTCCATTCTCGATGATCGCGCTGATCGGCATCATTCTTCTCATCGGCATCGTCAAGAAGAATGGAATCATGATGATTGACGTCGCGATCCATCTGGAACGGGAAGAGAAGCGCACGCCGCGCGAGGCCATTCACGAAGCTGCCGTGATCCGCCTCAGGCCGATCATGATGACGACCGCCGCGGCCGTGCTCGGCGCCGTGCCTCTCGCCATCGGCATCGGTCAGGGTGCCTCGTTGCGCCAGCCGCTGGGCATCACCGTGGTGGGCGGCCTGATCCTCAGCCAGATCTTCACGCTGTTTACGACACCGGTGATCTATCTCGAGCTGGAACGTCTGCGTCTCTGGCTGGTCAGGCGCGTTTCGGCGCTGCCCCGGCGGCGTCGGGGCGAAATGGAGGCCGGCACATGACCATCCGCATTGCCGCACGCGCAGCGATCCTGCCGCTCATCCTGCCGCTCGCGGGCTGTCTCGTGGGCCCGGACTATCAGCGGCCGCCGCCGGCGTCGCCGCCTGCAGCGCATTACAAGGAGCTTGCAGGATGGATTCCGGCCGCGCCGGCCGACGCGGCTCCCAAGGGCGATTGGTGGACCGACTTCCACGACCCGCTGCTCGATCAGTTCGAACCCCAGGTGCGGGTCTCCAACCAAACCGTTCAGGCCGATTATCACAATTATCAGGAAGCGCTGGCGCTGGTGCAGCAGGCCGACGCTGCGCTGTTCCCGACCATCGGCGCCACCGGTTCGGTGACGCGCGCGAAAGGGAATGGGGGCAGCACGGGCGGCGGTACAAGCAGCGCCGCCATGAGCTCGGGCACCATTACCGAAGGCACCGTCGAAGGCACGTTGAGCTGGCAGCCGGACATCTGGGGTCAGGTCCGCCGCGAGATCGAGGAGAACGAAGCCAACGCGCAGGCGAGCGAGGCGACGCTGGCCAACGCAACGCTCTCAACCCAGGTCACGCTCGCAACGACCGTGATCGACCTGCGCGTGACCGACGCCGATATCGACCTGCTGACGAGGACGGTCGCGGAATATACGGAATATCTGCGCGTCGTCTCGAATGCGGTGAAGGCCGGCTACAGCCTCTATCCGCCGTCCGACGAGATCACGGCGCGCGTGCAGCTCGAAAACGCGCAAGCCAGCCTGATCGCGCTCGGTGTCGCGCGTGCGCAATATGTGCATGCGATCGCCGTGCTGGTCGGCAAAAATCCGGAAGATCTCGACATTCCGCACAGCACCGCTTTGCCGGTATTGCCCTACATTCCCGTCGGCGTGCCGTCGGCCCTGCTGCAGCGCCGGCCCGATATCGCTGCCGCCGAGCGTACCATGGAGGCGCAAAACGCCGCGATCGGCGTCGCCATCGCCGCGTATTATCCCAACATCACCATCTCCGCGGACGCGGGCTTCTCGCAGGCGCCATTGGGGACGCTGTTTAATACGGCCAACGACTTCTGGTCGATCGGTGCGGCCGGCACGGAGACGATTTTCGATTTCGGCGAACGCGCGGCCGTGGTCGCCGAAGCCAGGGCGGCATACGAATCGGCGGTGGCGACGTATCGCGCCACGGTGCTGAGCGCCTTCCAGGGCGTTGAGGACAACCTCGCGGGCTTGCGCATTCTCGCCCGGCAGGCCGCCGTGCTCGACGCGGCCGTGCGTGATTCAAGACGCGGCGCCGAGATTGCGCGAAACGAGTACTCGGCCGGCACCGTCGACTACACCACGGTCGCGACGGCCCAGGCGACGGAGCTGAGCGACGAGCAGAACGCGCTCAACGTGCAGCAAAGCCGCCTCATCGATGCCGCGTCCTTGATCGGCGATCTGGGCGGCGGCTGGTCCATGGCCCAGCTGCACGACGCGCAGGATCCCGGCAAGCCGGCCCAGTTCGACACGCAAGTATCGGCGACGCGATAGGGGACGTCCATTCCGCGTCTTCGCGCCAGATGCCGAGCAAAGCTCGAACTGGTGAAGTGCCACAGAACGCGAACTCCTTACGCTGCTCCTTCCTTTGAACGGATGCCGCAGCAAGGCCGGTCATTCTCGGCGGCCGTCCGCCTGGGCAGAAGGGTGCTTGACGCTATCGTTTCGTCGCCGCCTTGCGCGGACCGACCAAATGGCCAAGTATCGCCCGCAAAATGGGGGCGTCTGATCGGACTCGATCCGAGTCAGTTCAGAGTCGCCGCCGTCCACAGGGCTGGAGACGCTTCATGAAATTTCGTCCATCCGCGCATCTCGCCGCGGGCGTTTGTGCCACGGCGTTCTGCCTTGCGTCGCTGACGACCGCAATCGCCGAAACGGCCATGCGCCCCGCCGTCGATCAAAGCCTGTTCCAGGCGCTGCACTGGCGCGGCATTGGCCCCTATCGCGGGGGCCGCGTTCTGGCCGTGACGGGCGTGCCCGGCGAACCCTTCGTCTATTATTTCGGCGCGGTCGCCGGCGGCGTGTGGAAGACGGCGGATGGCGGCGTATCGTGGGCACCGCTCACCGATCACACGGCGATCACCTCCATCGGCGCGATCGCCGTCGCGCCCTCCAATCACAACATCCTCTATGTCGGCACCGGCGAAGCGAGCCCGCGCGGCGACATCACCTATGGCGACGGCGTTTTCAAATCCGTGGACGGCGGCAAGACGTGGCAGAGCCTTGGCCTCTCCGACACCCGCCAGATCGGCGCCGTGATCGTCGACCCCAAGAATCCCGACATCGTGCTGGTGGCCGCACTCGGGCACGCCTTCGGACCCAACGCGGAACGCGGCGTCTATCGCACGGCCAATGGCGGCAAGACATGGACGAAGGTGCTTTCGAAGAACGACCGGACGGGCGCGATCGACGTCACCTTCGACCCGCACAATTCGAAGATTGTTTACGCCTCGCTCTGGCAAGCCCTGCGCCAGCCATGGAACTTCTCGAGTGGCGGTGAGGGCAGCGGACTCTACCGTTCGACGGATGGCGGTATCACCTGGTCGCGCCTGTCCGGCAACGGACTTCCTCCGGGCATTCTCGGCCGCATCGACATCTCGGTCTCCGGCGCCGATTCCAAACGCGTCTATGCCATGATCGAAGCCAAGGACGGCGGGCTCTATCGCTCCGACGATGCCGGCCAGCATTGGAAACGCGTAAATGATGACGGGCGGCTGCGCCAGCGGGCGTGGTATTTCTCGAAAATCTACGCCGATCCGAAGCATGCCGACACGGTCTATGCGCTCAACACCGGCATGTTCAAATCGACCGACGGCGGCAAGACTTTCGATCTCGTCTCCGCGCGCCATGGCGATCATCATGGTCTGTGGATCGATCCCGCCAACCCCGATCGCTTGATCAACGGCAGCGACGGCGGCGCCATTGTTTCTGTCGACGGCGGCAAGACCTGGACGCAAGCCGACAATCAGCCGACGGCGCAATTCTATCACGTGTCGGTCGACAACAGCTTCCCCTATCGCGTCTATGGCGCGCAGCAGGACAACTCGAACGTCTGGATCAAGAGCGCCGACGACGAAGGCGCCATCGACGAGCGCGACTGGGACATGGCGGGCGGCGGCGAATGCGGCTTCGTGATCGCCGATCCGCGCGATCCCGACATCATCTATTCGTCTTCCGAAAACGACATCCAGCGATTCAACATGCACACCTTCCAGTCGGAGACGATCTCGGTGTGGCCGGTCGATGCCTCGGGCCGCGCGGCGTCGGAGCTCGAGCACCGTTTCAACTGGACGTCGCCCCTGATGATGTCGCCGCACGACCCCGACACGCTCTATTGGGGCGCAGAACGTCTGTTCAAGACGACCGACGACGGCAAGAGCTGGACCGCGATCAGCGGCGACCTCACGCGCAACGACAAGTCGAAGCAGATCGCCTCCGGAGGCCCGATCACCAAGGACATCACCAGCGTCGAATATTACGACACGATCTTCGCCATTTCGGAATCGCCCTTGGTGAAAGGACATTTGTGGGTCGGCACCGATGACGGGCTGATTCAGGTATCGAGCGACGACGGCGGCCATTGGACGAACGTAACGCCGCCCGACATGCCGCAATGGAGCAGCATCGACATGATCGAGCTGTCGCCTTTCGACGAAGGCACGGCCTATGTGGCCGTCGACCGGCACAAGCTCGACGACATTCATCCCTATGTCTTCAAGACATCCGACGGCGGCAAGAGCTGGACACGGCTCGATGCCGGCCTGCCCGAAGGCGCCGTCGTTCACGCGGTGCGCGAAGACCCGGTGAAGCGCGGGCTTCTCTATGCCGGAACCGAAACGGGCGTGTTCGTGTCCTTCGACGACGGCGCGCATTGGCAAAGCCTGCAGCTCAACCTGCCGCAGTCGCCCGTGCATGATCTCGTCGTGAAGGACAACGATCTGGTCGTGGCGACCCATGGACGCTCGTTCTGGATTCTCGATGACGTGACGCCGCTGCGTCAGATCGTGGCCGGCGCGCCTTCCCCTGCTGCCAGGCTCTACGCGCCGGAGAAGGCATACAGGCTTTACTACCCCGATCAGGTCGACACGCGCCGTCCCGTCGGCCAGAACCCGCCCGCCGGTGCGCTGATCGACTATTATTTTGCGTCGAAGCCCGCAGGCGAAGTGACCATCGACATTCTCGACGCCGACGGCAAGCTCGTGCGCCATCTTTCGAGCAAATCCGAAGGCACGAAGGAGCAGCCGCCGGAATGGCCGGACCAGATCATCCCGACGAGCACGCTGCCGGCGAATGCGGGCATGAACCGCTTCGTGTGGAATCTGCGTTATGACGATCCCGTGCAGATTCCGGGCGCGTTTTACGAAGGCCTTGCGCCGCGCGGACCGATCGCGCTGCCCGGCCATTACACCGTGAAGCTCACGGTCGCCGGCGTGACCCAGACCGCACCGCTCGAGCTGGTGCGCGATCCGCGCGTCAAAGGGCCGGATGACGGGCTGCGCCAGAAATTCGCGCTCTCCGTCGAGACCTGGCACGACCTCGACACGCTCCATCGCGCCGTCAACGATATCCGTGCCGCGAAAGCCGAAGTCGCAAGCCTTCACAAAAAACTCGACGGCAAGCCGGGCAACACAGCCCTCCTCGCGGAAGGCGATGCGCTGGTCGCCAAGGTCGAGCCGATCGAAGGCACGCTGATGCAGGTGAAGCTCACGGGCTCCGAAGGCAATCTCAACTACCCCGACATGCTCAACGAGCAGATCTACGCCTTCGCCGGCGGGCTCGAGGACGCCGACACCGCGCCGACAAAGCAGGAGACCGAAACCTATGCCGGGCTGCACGCGCAGCTCGAGACGCAGCTCGCCGCGTGGGATGCGGTGAAAAAGGGCGAACTTGCGGCATTCGAGACGCACGTGAAGCAGGCGGGGATATAGGCAGACGCGCGGGAGGATTTTCTCCTCTCCCCCCGTGGGGAGAGGGGAAGGTTCACGGCAGCATCATCGCCACAATTTGTTGCCGGTTCGGCGACATAAATCTGCGCTGTCGCCGAAATGTACACCTTGACCGATTTGATCAAGCGGCGCACGATTCCGATCATCATGCATTCCTGCCCCCGGCGCGTCGTGCCGGACTCTTCGAGAGCGAAAAGACGGCGTTCCACCCCCTTGCGGCGGCGCTGTTTATCGCCTCGGACAACCTCGCTTTAAAATGCAAATTCGGCAGCCGGCCCGACGGGCGTGCGCCGAAGCGCGGAAGAAGCGTGGTTCGCTGCCTATGCCCTGCTTTTGTCCTCGACCGCGCGCGCGGAATTGCCGGAAACCGCTGTGGCACAGGGCTCAAATGCACGCGGCTCGAAATTAGAATTTTCGACCGCCCTGATAACAACCCTGTTACCAGGGATTTTGCGTCTCCCCGATTTCAGCACGCGATCACAACCTGAACCGCCAATAGCCGCCCTCGCCCGTTTCCGCTTTCACGCGGTAGACGCGCTCGATCAGGTCCTTCGGAACGGCACGAGCGCTATCGGCCTCGTGCACCAGCCTGCCTGACTCCAGCAGGAAAAAACGATCGCCGTAATCGAATGCCATGTTGAGATCGTGGAGGCTGGCCACGATCGTGCAGCGGCGTTTCAGAAACTCCCGCGCCGTATCGAGCAGATGGAGCTGATAGTGGATGTCGAGGCTCGTGGTCGGCTCGTCGAGGAAGAGGATGCGCTCCTCGGCTGACTCTTCGTCGTTCCATATCTGCGCCAGGACGCGCGCGAGATGCGTCTTCTGGCGTTCGCCGCCCGACAGCGTCGGATAGGGCTGATGCCGCCGTGCGGTCATGTCGACGAGGTCGAGCGCCCGCGCCACGATCTCCTTGTCCTTGAGCGACGGCACGCCGCGATAGTGCGGATAGCGGCCCATCAGCACGACGTCTTCGACCGCGAGCGGAAACGTCAGCTCGACATTTTGGGAGAGAAACGCACGTCGCCGCGCGAGCGCGGTCATGTCGAACGCGGCGACAGAGGTTTCGCCGTAGAGGACGTCGCCGGACGTGGGCGCGAGGCGGCCGGCCGCAATCCGCATCAGAGTCGATTTGCCGGCGCCGTTGGGACCGAGGACGACGTTGAAGCGGCCCGGCTGGAAGTCGAGCGCAATGGCGGAAAGGATTTGCACGGATCCCGCCGCATAGGACACGTCGCGGATGCGAACGGCGGCGTCAGCCATAGGTGTCGCTCCGCCGCTCGCGGATCAATATCCAGAGAAAGAAGGGTGCGCCCAGCAGCGCCGTGATGATACCGATGGGAAGTTCCGCCGGCTGGATGACCAGCCGCGCCACGATGTCGACGATTTCCATCAGCAGCGCGCCCAGCAAAGCGGATGCGGGAAGCAGGAACGTATAATCCGACGACCGCATCAGCCGCAGCAGGTGCGGCACGACGAGGCCCACGAAGGCGATCACGCCGACCATCGCGGTCGCGACGGAAACCATGATGGTGTTGATGACGATGAGGCGGAAGATGAGTCTTTCCGGTTCGACGCCCATATAGGCCGCGTTGTCCTCGCCCAGCATCAGCGCGTTGAGGTTCTTGCCGTGGCGCAGAGCCAGCACGAAACACGCGGCGAAAGCGATTCCGACCAGGATCGCGCCACGCCAATCGGCCGTCGTGAAGGTCCCGAGATTCCAGAAGGTGATGTTGCGAGCCTGCGGATCGCGCGCGATATAAGAGAGAAATCCGGTCCCTGCATTGCACATTGCGTTCAGCGCGATGCCGGCGAGCAGCAGCGTGAAGACGTCGGTGCGGCCGAAGCTCGTCGACAGCCGGTAGACGAGCATGGTCGCGCCGAACGAGCACAGGAACGCAAGAAGCGGCACACCGGCCGTGCCCAGGGGTGAGGCAAAGCTGAAGGCCGTGCTGCTGCCGAACACGAACACAATTGCGGCCCCAAGTGCTGCGCCGGCGGAAGTGCCCGCGAGGCCCGGCTCGACGATGGGATTGCGGAACAGCCCCTGCATCAGCGCGCCCGATACGCCGAGGATCGCACCGGTCAATCCGCAGAGAAGCACGCGCGGCAGGCGCAGAATGAAAAATACGTTGCGGTCGAGAATGTCGTCCGGCCGCGATGGCAGAAGGCTCAACCCCTCGCCCACGAAACGGGCGATCGCGGACGGCGGAAACATGAAAGCGCCGATCGACGCGGACGCGATCACCGATGCGGCCAGCAACAGCGCGAGGAGAAGATAGACTTGGCCGTAAGTCAGCCGTCTCAGCACGGGGCGGCCGCCGAACTCACTGGCCGTGCAGCCATTGCGCGATCTTCGCGACGGATGCGGGCGTGCGCGGGCTGAAATACATGATCTCGGTCTCGTCGATGCGATAGATGCGGAGATTCCTGCCGGCGGGCGTGAGATTGACGCCGGGCATCTCCGCGAATTTCGCGGCGCTGCCGTAGCGGTCGAAACCGACATCGGTGGCGATGATGATATCGGGGCGCGCGCCCGCGATCATCTCGGGCGTCAGATGCGCCATATGGCCGTCGCCGGAGAGCGCATTCTTGCCGCCCGCCCATTCGAGAATCTGCTCGGCCGGTCCCTTCGCCGAGAGACCGAGATAGGAATTCCCGATCTGGCCGAAATGGATCATCATCACCTTGGGTTTCTTCTGACCGTCCCAGCGTTTGGCGTCGGCGATCGTCTCGGCCATGCCGGCCTTCCATGTGGCGACAATTGCGGTCGCCTGCTGCGCGCGCCCGAAATAGGTGCCGAGCCGCAGCATCAGGTCTTCTGCGCCCTGCAGCGAATCGCCCGGGTCCATCGTCACGACCGGGATGCCGACGGAGCGCACGCGATCCAGCACCTCGTTCGGCCCGACATTGCCGTCGGTGAGGAGAACGCTCGGCCGCATGGAGACGATGCCCTCTGCGCTCAACGCCCGGTGATAACCGACGCTCGGAAGCGAAAGGATTTCCTTGGGGTAGATGGAGGTCAGATCGCGCGCCACGAGATGACTTTGCGCGCCGATGTCGAAGATGAACTCGTTGATCTGCTTCGACACGCAAACGACGCGGCCGCCGGGCGGCGGATCGGCCGCGAGCGCACCGGGCGAAGACGCGAGCAGTGCCAGAGCCAGCAAGGCAGGGAAACGCCGCAAAATGAGCCTCATCCGTTTTCGAAGCGCCTAGTCTGGCTTGTAACTCAGCTTCACGAAATAGGTGCGGTCGGGCCCCGGTGCCGCACCGCTGCCTGTTCCGGCGGCGTCCACGTAATTCTGCCGGTCGAAGATGTTGGACACGCCGACCTGGAACTCCCATTCGCGATAGGGAATCCCAAGCACGGTGTCGAACAGCGGAACGCCGGGTACGCGCCGTGTATTGCCGACATCGCCGAATTCGTGATCGCGATAGCGCGCGCCGAAGCCAATCTGCGGCTCGGTGCCGACGCCCGGAATTGGAATGTCGTAAGTCGTCCACAAATTGGCAAGGATCGTGGGGACGCTCGGAACATAACGGCCGATATCGGCGGGCGTCGCGGGATAGTTCGTGATGATCGGCGTCTGCGCCGCGAAGTTCGCGATGATGTTCCATCCGTCCGTGGGCGTCAGATTCACGTCGCTTTCCCAACCCTCGACGCGATAGGAGAAGACGGTCGGAACGTCACCGATCAGCGTGAAGACGTTGTCGCGCGTGGCGCGATAGAGCGAGGACGATGCCGAGAGCCACGACGCCTGCTGGAAGCGAAGGCCGGTTTCGATCTGCGTGCCGGTCTCGGGCGTCTGGCCGACGCTTTCAGGCTCCTCCGTGTTGAAGATCGGATAGGCTGCGCTCGAATAGCCGCCGAAGACGGAGAGGTCCGGCGTCAGGAAATACACGAGGCCCGTGTCCCAGGAGGTGAGCGCGTCTTTCTGGATTGCGGGCGAACCCGGCACCAGAGGACAAGCCGTCGATCCCGCGGGCGGGTTGGTGCAGGGTTCTTCCTGGCCGGGATTGGCGGGAATTCCCGGCGAGCGCGCTTCCGCTTCGGTGTCGAACCAATCCTCGCGCACCGACAGCCGGACTTTCAATGCATCGGTCACGTCGATCTGATCGATGGCGTAGAGGCCGTAGAATTGTCCCAGGAGCTTCGCGTTGTCGCAGCTATAGCTGGCGCTGCACTGGAAGGTCAGTGCGCCCATCGTTCCGTCGTTGACAACCGGCGCGTAGATATTGGCGATGTTCGGTAGCGCCGCCGTTTCGCGCACGGTCCCGGCGTTGATCTCGCGTGCTTCGACCCCCGTCACCAGCACGTGCTTGAGGCCGCCCGTGTCGAACGTCCAGGTGGGTTCCGCCTGAAAGGTGAAATCGCCGACATTGTCCTTCTGCTCGCGAAGCTGACGCTTGGTGAGCGCGTAGAGGCCGCCGGTGAAGGCGACCGAACCGCCCGAATTGCGCGCGAGGTCGACATTGCGCGCGCTATAGGCCGTGCGCAGATTGACGACCAGGCTGTCGTTCCATGTCCACGCGTCGCTCAGGAAGACGCGCTCGATCTCCTGATTGGCGAAGGCGTAGGGCGTGTAATATTTGAAGCTGGTCGGAACCGAGAGCGGATCGCCCGTCCCGCTCGGTGGCGAAAAGGGAATGCCTTCGGCGTCGGGCAGATCCTGGATATTGTGATACTCCACACGCAGCTCGATATCGTGGTTCGCGGGGCGAAAGCTGAGCGCGCCGTAAATCTCGCCGGTCTGGTTGGTGAGGTCCCGAAATCCGTCCGAATGCTGGAATTCGCCGTCGAGCCGCCCGTCGACGCCGTCAATTCCGGTCGGGCCGGTAAGCGAAATATCCGTCGTCGTGGTTCCGTAGCTGCCATATTGCTCGCTCAGAAGGGCGCCGTAGACGTCGCTCGGGCGATAATGGACGAGATTGATCGTGCCGCCTTCTTCCGCGCTGCCGTAAAGCGCCGAGCCTGGCCCCTTCAGAATTTCCACGCGCTCGACGCCCGTCAGCGAATGGACGAAGCCCGTCAGATCGGAGGTGCCCTCCGGCAATCCGTCGTTGAGGAAGGTCGCGTTCAGTCCGCGAATGATAAACCGGTCGAAGAACCCGAAATTGTACTGGCCGCCCTGCGACGACCCGCTGACATTCGTCAGGGTCTGGCTCAGCTGCGTCGCGCCTTGCGCAATGAAAAGATCACTCGGGACGATCTCGATGCTGCGCGGCACGTCCGCGATCGGCGACCCCGTCTTGTCGATCTCGGTGACCTGGTCGAAAGGCAGCGTCTTGGCGGTGACGACGACCGTCTCGACCTGTGCGAACGCGCCGCCCGACAGTGCCAATGCGATGGCCCCAACGCCGTACGGCGCCCACCCCCTGATGCTCACAAACGCGACCCTCTTTTTACGCCCGCACAGACGCGCAGCCAGCTTTGAAGCACGGCACCGTCTCGATTGGAATTGCCGCAATTCGCCGCGAGAGGCGGCGTGCTCGGACGAGTTGAATGGGAAATGCTTGGTCTATCAATGCTTTATGCGTCCGCCTGGCCAGCCGGCTTGGCAGCCATGCCCTTCGCGGGATTGACGATAGCGCCCGCGTCGGCGACGCTCTTCAGAGGCGCGCGCGGTCATGGGATCGCAGCGGCGCACGTCAGGGGGCATACATTGCGTTGGCGATCTGTCGCGGCCGTATGGCCAATATTGCTTTGCGCCGTCATCACATCAGCACACGCCCAGACGGCGGATGATCTCGTTGCCAAAAATCTGGCGGCCCGCGGCGGAGCCGAGAAGCTCGCGGCGATCCACTCCTACATCACGAAAGGTGAGCTGCGACTTCCGCGCGATTTCAAGCTCGCCTACACCGAAACCCGGCTGCGCCTCGATTCCGGCGCGAGCGCCGTGCGCATCGACGCCTCGGTCCAGGGTCTGACGCTCATCCAGGCCTATGACGGCAAGACGGCCTGGAAGGTCAATCCCTTCCAGGGCCGCAAGGACCCGGAACAGATGAACGCCGACGAGGCCCGTGCACTGGCCGACGAAGCGTCCATCGACGGCGCGCTTCTCGCAGCGACGGCCAAAGGCTCCAAAGTCGATTATCTCGGCCGTGAAGACATCGACGGCACCAGCGCCTACAAGCTGCGCGTATCGCAAGCCGACGGCACGGTCTTCACCTACTATCTCGATCCGGACGTCTTCCTCGAGATCAAGGTTCTCGAAAGACGGACCATTCGCGGCGCCGAGCAGGAGACCGAGACCGATCTCGCCGACTATGAACGTGTCGCAGGGGTCTACTTCCCCTTCTCCATCGCCTCCGGTCCCCTAAATTCCGCGGACACGTCGAAACAGGTGATCACGATCGCATCGGGCCAAGCCAACGTTGCGGTGCCCGCAAGCTTTTTTGAAATGCCGGTCCAGCCGGCCCCCCAGTCCAAATGAAAAGCCGCCATCCGCGGTGGAGAACCGTCTTGCGCCCCAATGCTTCGTCGACGCTGCTTGCGTCAGCCCTGTGCCTTTGTGTCTCTGCGGCCGCCGCGCAAAGTCCCACGCCGGCGATCGATAGTTCGACGATCTCCGGCCTCGGAGCGCGCAATATCGGCTCGGCTGAAATGAGCGGGCGCATCTCGGCCCTCGCCGGGCGGCAGGAAAAGGACGGCAAGATCACGCTGTTCGTCGGCGCGGCTTCCGGCGGCGTGTGGAAGTCGCAGGACGGCGGCACGAGCTTCAAACCCGTCTTCGATCGCGAGCCCGTGCAATCGATCGGCGCCATCGCGCTCGATCCCAACAATCCCAAGACCGTCTGGGTTGGCACTGGCGAGAGCTGGACGCGCAACTCCGTCTCCATCGGCGACGGCATCTACAAATCGAGCGATGGCGGCGAAACCTGGACCCATATGGGCCTCGAAAATTCCGAGCGGATCACGGCCATCGTGGTCGATCCCAAAGACAGCAAGATCGTCTATGCCTGCGTTCCCGGTAAGCTCTGGAGCGACAGCGCCGATCGCGGTCTTTACAAGACGACGGACGGCGGCGTGACCTGGTCGCTCATTCTCAAAGGCAGCAATCTCTCCACGGGCTGTTCTTCCATCGCGCTCAATCCGCGGGATTCTGGCGAGCTTTACGCCGGCCTTTGGGATTTCCGCCGCCAGGGCTGGACCTTCCGTTCGGGCGGCAACGGCCCGACGGCGTTTTCGGGAAGCGGCTTGTTTCATTCGACGGACGGCGGACAGAGCTGGACGGCAATGACGGCCGAGACGAACAAAGGCCTGCCGAAGACGCCCTGGGGCCGCGTCGAAATCGTTTACGCACCGTCCAATCCCGACCGCGTCTATGCGTTGGTCGAGAATGTACGTTCCGCGCTTTATGTCTCGAACGATGGCGGAGCGACCTGGGAAGCGCGCGACCGCAGCCAGAACATGGTCTGGCGACCGTTTTATTTCGCACGAATCGTCGTCGATCCGACGAATCCCGATCGTCTGTTCAAGACGAACTTCACGCTCATCGCGTCGGAAGACGGGGGCAAGAGCTTCTCGGATGCCGGCGGCGGCGGCCACGCCGACTGGCATGCCGTCTGGATCGATCCCGCCAATCCCAAACAGGTCGTGGGCGGCAATGACGGCGGACTTTGGATTTCCTATGACGGCGGCGTGAAATGGTGGAAGTGCGACAACCTTCCCATCAGCCAATTCTATCATGTGAGCGTCGACGACAAGGACCCATACCAGGTCTATGGCGGCCTGCAGGACAATTCCGTCTGGGTCGGCGACAGCGCCTATCCGGGCGGCATCAGCAACAGCCGCTGGGAAAACATGCTGGGCGGCGACGGCTTCTTCGCCTTCCCCGATCCCACGGACGCCAATTTCATGTACGGCGAATCTCAGGGCGGCCATATCGCGCGCGTCAACCGCAAGACGCTCCAGCACCGCGACATCCAGCCGCTCGCCAATTACAAGGAAAAACTCCGCTTCAATTGGAACACGCCGATCGCGTTGTCGCCCACGGACAAGACCACGCTCTATATCGGCGCCCAGTTTCTCTTCCGCAGCCACGATCACGGCGTGAACTGGGAGCGTATCTCTCCGGATCTCACGACGAACGATCCGGAAATGCAGAAGCAGGAACAGTCGGGCGGCATCACGGTCGACAATTCCGAAGCCGAGATGCACACCACGATCTATTCGATCTCCGAGAGCCCCAAGAATCGTGCGGTGATCTGGGTCGGAACGGACGACGGCAATGTCCAAGTGACGCGCAACGGCGGCAAGAGCTGGACCAATACAGTTGCGAATATTCCGGGCCTGCCGAAAGGCAACTGGATCAGCTGGGTCGAGGCGAGCCGCTACGACCCTGCGACGGCTTACGTCACCGTCGACCGGCACAATTTCGGCGACATGACGCCTTACCTCTACCGCACGCGCGATTACGGAAAATCGTGGGAACCCCTGATCACGCCTGCAACACCGGGCGTGCGCGGTTATGCCCATGTGGTGAAAGAAGATCCCAAATCGCCGAACATTCTTTTCGTCGGCACGGAATTCGGGTTGTACGTGTCGCTCGACGGCGGCGCGAGCTGGGCATCCTTTGCGCCGCACAATTTCCCGCACGTCGCTGTGCGCGATCTGGCATTCGCAAGCCGCGACGACGACCTCGTGATCGCCACCCATGGCCGCGGCATCTGGATCGTTGACGACATATCGCCGTTGCGCGCGCTTCGTCCGGCGCTCGTTGCGCAGGATGCCGCCTTGATCCCCGGCCGGCCCGTCCAGCAGCGCATCGAGGGCAGAGGCGGCTGGCAGGACGGCGACGCTGTCTACGAGGGACAAAATCCACCGGACGGCCTCGTGATTACGTATTACCAGAAGTCGCTTCAGGTCATCGGCCGTCTCAAGCTCGATATCCTCGATGCGCACGGCAAGCTGCTGACGACGCTTCCCGCCTCCAACCGAAGAGGTCTCAACCGCGTCGTATGGTCGATGCGCGACGACCCGCCCCACACGCCGCAGGGTGCGACGCTTGTCGGCCGCGCCACACGAGGGCCGCGCGTGCCACCGGGCACCTATACGGTACGCCTCACCAAGGGCGGCAACGTCTACACGATGCCGGTGACGATCGGCCTCGACCGGCGCGCGACGTTCACGCTCGCCGATCGCATGGCGCAATATGCGGCGGCCAAACGCGTTTCAGGGCTCTTCGACCGGATGAGCGTATTGGCAGCGAAGATCGTGGCCGTTCGCGAAGGCGCGAAGGCGCGTGCGGCAAAGCTGCCCGGGAGCGATGCCTTGCACGGAGAATTGACAGCCCTCGCGGACCATGCCGATGCTCTCCGCAAGGAGATCGTCGCCACCACGGAGGGCGGTGCGATCACGGGCGAAGAACGGCTGCGCGAGCACATGGACACCGTCTATGGCGCGATCATATCCGTCGAGGACAGGCCGACGCCCTATCAGATGGCGCGTGTCGATGCGCTCGAGCATGAGCTCAAGGACGTCGAGGGCGAGTTCGCTGCGCTCGAGAAGGGCGAGCTTGCGGCCGTCAATGGCCATCTCAAGGAAAAGGGTCTCGACCAGATTGCCCTCGTCAATCTTCCGCTCCCCTCGGGCGGGGGCGGCGTGCCGGAAAAGGCGTTCGAGAGCCTGGTCGGGCTGCATCTGTTCGATACTACGACGCTTCAGGCGGATACCGACGAGGAAAGCGAAGACCAGGATTGAGCCGGCGTCGCCCGCTCTGCCGCGCGAACCGACAACAACGGGTTACATCTGATCGTCAGCGCGTCTAATCGTCATCGGCCGCCTCGGTCAGTTCGCGCGAATAGGCTTTCTTCAGATCGGGTTGCGGCTTGAGCGTCGTGTCCAGCGGTGCGATGTGTTTGGCCTCGAGCATCTTGTTGAAAGCCGGCACATCGCCCGTCATCACGGCTTGAAAGGAGGCCGTATCCTTCGCCATCTGCGTCTCGATCATCGCAAGTAGCGAGGCTTCGGTATCCGTCGGCCCGAAATCCACGCCACCCGCCACGTCGCCGGCGCCCGTCCCGATTTCGGCGTTGAGCCATAAGAGATTGTAGTAATCCTTGTAGGCGGATGCGTAGATTTTGTCGTCGCTGGGGGCGAGCTCGCGCGACATCAGCTGATATTCGACGCTCTGAATTTTCCCGTCCATCGCGTCCAGGGCTTGCTTGATTTCAGTATCGTGGGCGCGCTGACGTTCCAGCTTCTCCAGGCGCGCCCGCATCTGCTCGGCAAGATTGACCATGTCGGCGACCTTGTGAACGTCGTCGGCAATGCGCAGCTGAAGCTTCAGCGTGGCTTGCATGCCCGCTTCGTCCGTCTCGCTCGCGGGATCGCGCACGATGTCGAGCGGCGCCGTTTCGGTTTTGCCGCCCTTACCGCCGACGATCAGACGCACTTGATAGTGCCCTGGTGCGGCCAACGGTCCGTGTACGACCGCCGCCATGCCCCAATGCGTGACCGGGCGGAACGTCTTCCCTTTGAAACGGGACTCGTCCCAGATATGCGGGTCCTCAGGCGGGATCGTCCGCAGTACGACCGGCACCAGATCGTCGTAGAGCATATCCCATTCGGCGCGGTTGATGCCTGCGTGACCGTCTTTCTCCATCGTGCGGATCACCTTGCCCTGGGCGTCCGCAATCTGGATTTTGACTTTCCCTTTCGGCGCTTTTTTCAGCGCAAAGGTGATGTAGGCGTGCGGATCGCGCGTCAGGCGGTAGGTCTGCCGCGGCGCGAACAACCGGATGTCGGCAGTCGTGGGCTGCTCCGCCATCTGCTCGAGCGGCGTGATGTCGTCGAGGATGTAGACACCGCGCCCCCAGGTCGACACCACGAGATCGTGGAAGCGTTTTTGCACCACGGTCCAGGTGACCGGCGAATGCGGCAAGCCTTCGTTCAGCTCGGTCCAATGCCCGCCGTCGTCGAGAGAATAATAGAGGGCTTCCCCGGTGCCGGCGAACAGCAGGCCTTCGCAATTGGGATCCTCGGAGACATTGCGGACATAGGCGAGTTCACCCTTCGGCAGGTTGCCGGTGATCGGCGTCCACGTCTTTCCGAAGTCCGCGGTCTTGTAGAGATACGGATCGCGATCGCCTTCCAGGTGATAATCGACGGAGACATAGGCCGTGCCCGGTTTGAAGAAGGACGGCTGAATGCTCGTGACGGTCCCTAACGGCTTCATGCCGATATTGGCCGTGACGTCGACCCAGCGGCCGCCGCCGTCCGGCGTGTACCAGACCTTGCCGTCATTGGTGCCGGCCCACAAAAGTCCCTTCTTGATCGTCGAGGGCGCCAGCGCGAACACCACTTCGCCGTAGAACTGGCCGAGGTTGTCGCCGATCAGCCCGCCCGACGAAACGATATATTTCGGGTCCCGCGTCGACAGATCGGGGCTGATCACGCTCCAGCTTTGCCCGCCGTTGGCGGTTTTGAACACCACCTGGCAGCCGTAATAGACGACGTTGTGGTCGAACGGATCGATGGCCAGCGGCGCCGTCCAGTGACAACGGTATTTGGTCTGATCGGGTGCGGAGTCGAGCGTGTGAAGCCATGGGCTGACGGAGCGCGCTTCATGTGTCTTCGCGTCCCAGCGGGTGACTTCGTCGGCATAGCAGCTGGCCCAAACGATATTGGGATCCGTGACGTCCGGCAGCGTGAAGCCGGATTCGCAACCGCCCATCTCGTAATCCCAGCCCTGATGCTCGCCGATGCTCCAGGGTCCGCCGCGCTCGGGCACGCTCGGGCCGCGCATCGTGCTGTCGTCCTGCATGTTGCTGTAGACGTCGTAGGGAATCTGATCGTCCACCGCGACGTGATACATCTGCCCCACCGGCAGCGAGACGTCGTGCCAGCCTTTGCCGCCCGTGGTGGTGATCCCAAATCCGCCGTCATAGGTGATAGCGAAATGATCGGCGTCGCTGGGATCCATCCAGATGTCATGGTTGTCGCCGCCCCAATGCTTCTCCGGCCATGTCTTGCCGCCGTCCGTGGAGACATGAAAGCCGCTGTTCGAGATGTAGACCTTGTTCTCGTCGCCCGGCGAAACCGCGATGCGGATGTAATAACCGGCGCGCCCGATCAGCGTCCGGTCCCAACTGATGGTCCGCCAATTGGCACCGCCGTCGTCCGATCGCCACACCGAGCCCTGGTTGCGCGTTTCGATCAGTGCATAAACGCGATTGGAATCGGTGGGCGCCACGGCGACGTCGATCTTGCCGAGCGGGGACTGCGGCAGGCCGTGGCCGACGATATGGCTCCAGCTCTTGCCGCCGTCATGGGTGACGTAAACGCCGCTGCCCGGGCCGCCGCTGAGCTCGGCCCAGCTGTGCATCACGACCTGCCAGGTGCCGGCAAAGAGCGTGTTGTGATCGTGCGCGTCCATCGCGAGGCCGGAGCAGCCCGTATTCGGATCGACGAAGAGCGAGCGCGACCAGCTTTTGCCGCCGTCATGGGTGACGAAGACGCCGCGCTGCTGCTGCGGGCCCGTGAGGCGGCCCTCGGCGCAAACGAACACAGTCTGCGGGTCTGCCGGGTCGACGATGATGCGGGCAATGCGGCCGGTTTCTGTCAGTCCCATGTGCCGGAAGTTGCTGCCGCCGTCCGTGGACTTGTAGACGCCGTTGCCGCCGATATCGATGTCACGAATGGCCCAGGGCTCGCCCGTGCCGATCCACACGATGTTGGCGCTCGACGGCGCCACGGCAACCGCGCCGATGGCCGCTGCGCCTTTTTCCTCGAAGATGGGCCGCCATTTGTTGCCGCCGTCGCTCGACTTCCACAATCCGCCGGAGGACGAGCCGACATAATACGTGGTGAAATTGCCGGGAATGCCGGCGAAGGACGCGACGCGGTTGCCGTGCTCCGGCCCAAAGAAGCGGAACGACATGCGCCCCTCGTCCTTGTGCTCCTCTTTCTTGGCCGCGGCTTTCGCCGCACCGGGATGTTGCTGTTGCGAACAGGCAGCGACAAACGGCGCCGCCATCAACAAACAAAATCCAAATCGGAACGCGTTCATCAGTTTGGAAGGCATCGTCGGTCTTGTCCCCTTCACCACGCATCATGCGCCACGATCGGCGCCCCAACGTCCGTCATATCCTGCACGCGGCCCGTTATGCCATCGGACATACGTGCGCCGCAAACCGGACACGAAAACCGATATAAGCCATAGCACTCGCTAACATCTGGGAACGTCCACGAATAACCCTTGGTGGGCCCGGCAGGACTCGAACCTGTGACCAAGCCATTATGAGCGGTGTACTCCAAAGAGGAAATCGGCCCAAACGCTGAGAATTTCAAGGAATTTCGTTGAATCGGGTTCAATGGGGTTTCAAGGACCTAAACGGAATTGCGTGTCGTTTGCGTGCCGGCGCCCTGACGTGAATTTGCGTGGCCACGATTTACGAGCCAGTGAGTGATGCGGCTGGACCTTGGTGGGCCCGCCCCGATTCCGGCCTCTACGTCATAATGACTGCGGCCGCCAACCTCTTCAGCATCGCTCCCTCCCCTGTGATGCTCACGTTCAACCGGCCAATCGTGTGACAACAAACAGACATGCCGCTCCGGCAAAAGTGGAGAGCGTCGTAAAGAGACGCGGATGCGCATGATGGCTCTCCGGCAGGAGATCGCTCGCGCCGATGTAAAGAAAAAAGCCAGAAAATATAGCGAGAAACACCGCGACGGCATTCTGCGACAACGCAATGAGAAGACTTGTCGAAGCGCCCAAGACAGGCGCTACGGCGTCCACCACCAGCCAGCCGAATGCTGCATTCCGGCCTGCCCCATTCTTGACCACAACATTCACGGTGTTGAGGCCGTCGGAAAAATCATGCACCAGGACAGCGGCCGCAACGACATATCCGATGCTTTGACTGGCCTGAAACGCAACGCCGATGGCAAATCCGTCCATGAAGCTGTGCACTGAAAGGCTTCCGGCGCCGATCCAGCCGCGACGTTCGCGATGCCCCTGATGGCCGTCATGGCTGTGCAAGGCGACCATGCGGTCGAGCAGCACATAGAAGAAGAACCCAAGTGCTACAATGGCGAGCATGTCGCGCGCGTCGAGGAGCTTGGCGGACTCAATAGCCTCCGGCATGAGGTCGAAGAACGCGACACCGATGACCGCACCGGCGCTGAACCCCAGGATCAGATGTAGTCGGTCGCGCATGTGGATGGCGAACAGGCCACCGACCATCGTCGCCCCGCAGGTCGCAAGCGCAATGGGCAGGACGATGAACGGATGCATAGACTATCCCCCTTAGTGGTCCCGAGGCTTGTCTTGAAACTTCAAGAGACGCCCGGCATTCGCCATTACCGCAAGGGTTCCGGCATTGTGCAGAACCGCGGCGGCCAGAGGCCCGCTCGCACCGAAAACGTTCGCCGCCGCCAGCACGACCAGCAATACGGTCCAGCCGAGGCCTACGCCCACATTGGTCAGGATCGTGTTGCGGCAGCGCCGGCTCAGCCGAATGCAGGTGCCGAGCCTGCGCAGATCATTGCTCATGAGCACGAGATCGGCTGATGCGAGCGCGACATCGGTGCCTTGCGCGCCCATGGCGACGCCAACGGCGCCCGCCTTGAGCGCGAGCGCGTCGTTGATGCCGTCACCTACCACCATCGGCCGATGACCCTTGCCGATTTCTTGGAGAACGAAGCCCATCTTTTCGGCCGGGAGCGCTCCAGCGTGAACTTCGCTGAGCTGGAGTTTTGCGGCAACACGGTGCGCTTCGGGCGCGCGGTCGCCGGTCATGATCAGCAAGCGCCGCAGACCGAGACGCTTCAGCTCTGCTACGGCGGTCTTTGCCTCCGGTCTCACCTCATCCGCGAGAAGCAGCCAACCGAGAAAACTCGCACCCTGCGAGACGCCGGCGATCGGGCCGTTGTGGTCCGGCGGCGGAGCAGCAATTCCCAGGCTCTTGAACAACTCGGCGCGGCCGAGAGCGACCTGTTCGTTTCCCAGAAGCGCCGTGACGCCGAGGCCGCGCGTTTCATGAATATCGGAGAGATCAAGACGCCGATGCTCGGGCACCGCTGCACTGAGCGCGCGGCTGACGGGATGGCTGCTGGCGGCGCCCAGGCTTCCGGCCAGCGCGATCAGGTGTTCGCGGTTGGTCCCCGGCGCCAGCGTCGCACCGACAAGACGCAGCTGCCCGAGCGTGAGTGTGCCGGTCTTGTCGAACATGACGGAATCGACTGTCGCCAGCTGCTCGAGGAATGCGGAGCCCTTGACCAATATGCCGTGCCGGCTGGCAACCGCGATCGCCGCAATCGACGTGGCAGGCGCGGCGAGAACCAGAGCGCAGGGACACGATGCGACGAGCACTGCAAGCATGATGGTCGTGCTGCCGGTGAGGAACCACAGCGATGCCGCAAGGAGAAGCACGAAGACTATGTAACGCTCGGCGTAACGTTCGAGGAGCCGCGTCACCGCAGGTTTGGTCCGTTCCGCTTCCTGCATGAGGGCGATGACGCGGCCAAGTGTTGTTTCCTCGCCGACACGGTCGATCCGCACGATCAGAAGGCCGTCGAGATTGATCGAGCCGTTGAAGACCATACCGCCGGGGACCACGTCCATCGGCACGGACTCGCCGGTGATCGAAGCGGTATCGAGGCTCGACGTACCGCTTTCGACGATGCCGTCGCCCGGAACGCGATCCCCGGCCCGCACCTCGACGCGATCGCCGCTGCGAAGGATTGCGGCCGGAATTTCTTCGACGCTCCCATCCTCGCGAATTCGCCGGGCATTGGTCTCCGTCAGGCGTGTCAAGGCGCCAATGGCCTCGTGCGAGCCCAGCAGGGAGCGCTCCTCCAGGATGTGGCCGACCATCATGATCAGCGGCAGCAAAGTCGCCGTGATGAGATCGCCACTCACCCAGGCGGCCACAAAGGCGAGCGCGATGAGCTGATCGGTGATGCCGTGGAGATCGGGGAACCGCAGACTCCGCCACGCCGCCAGGAGTGCCGGCACGCCCACCAGAACGGCTGCTATTCCCGCGACCAGCTCGGCCACGTCGCTCTGCGCGGGCTCGATGAACTTGAGTCCGATCGAGATGACGAGGCAGCCGGCGGCAGCCAACGACAATGCAAGCCGCCATGCGAGCTTGCGTTTTTCCGACGCATTGAGCAGGACCAGTTCGTCCGTCAGCGGCGTGGCAAGGTTCATCGCTGAGCTCCCGGCAGCAGGACATGCACGGCACCCGTCCGGTCTACGGCCTGTACCCGGCCGGCCTTGCGCAGCAACGGGCCGATGCGGTCGTAGTAAAGGCGCGACATCTGCATGCTGCGCGACATGCCTTGGGCTTCCTGGCCAAGCGCCGCGATCGAGTCCGAATTCACCTTGGCAGCGGAGATTCGTTCATCGGCGGCGGCGGTTGCGTCCGTGAAGGTACGGTCTTTGTCGCGATTGGCCTCCTGCAGCGTAATTTGCGCATTCGTGTTAGCCGTCGCGATGCTCGTCTGCGCCGTCTGTATGGTGACCAGAACATAGTCGAACGTCGATTTGGCGCCCGCTGGAATTGACGGGACAAGGTCGACGCGGCTCACCCGGACACCCAGATCGCCATTCGTGCCGGCCAGTTCGCCCAGCCGTCGGTTGACAGCATTGAGCAGGTCCGTTCGCAACCTCTCTCGCCGCGAGGCTTCGTTGGCACTGGAAGCGATTTCGGGACGCGCGACCAAAATGGAATCGAGGTCCCGGCCGGCAACCGTCGAAATCGCGCTCGCGATGAAAAAGCGTTGCAGCGCCGGCGCGACGTGATCCGCCGCCGTCATATAGGCCACCGGGTCGACGATTTGGTAGTAGAGCTGTGCCTGCAGATGCACGACCGCGGAATCGCCGGTCAGAAGAAAACCGGTGTTGAGGCGTGGATCGGACGCAAGATCGAACCCTTGGGACGTCTCGACATCCTGCGTCTGCCCGTCCATGAAACGCGTTATCGGCAGCGGTATTTGCCGACTCCTGCCCGGCAGCACGACCACGCTTTCGATCGGTCGCGGCAGAGCAAGCAGAAGACCAGGCCCATGAACGCGCGCGACCGCGCCGAAACGGATCACGACGGCCTGACTATCCGGGGGAATTTGGCGGATGTTCGAGACGAACCATATGGCTGCCATCACGCAGACGCCCGCGAACAGAAATCGAAACGCGTAGGCGATGGACTGCCCCAGCGGGCCGACTTCGCGCAGATCTTCGACCCTGCTGTCCATCGTCATTTGCGCCCCTTGGCCGGCGCCGGAGAGGTGCTCGGGCCATCCACCAGAACCCGAAATGGTGCGGCGTCCGTGCGCAGAATGAGGCTCGTGCTGGTGCCAATGAGCGTGTCGAGCGAATCGAGTGAACGCAGCAGCGTATAAAGCTGCGGATCGCTGGCGTAGGCCTGCTTGTAAATTTCCGCCGCCGCGATGCGCGATTTGGCTTCCGTATCCGCCGCATCGGCCTTGGCCTGCGCGACTTCGACGCGCGCGTCGCGGCTGGCGTCCGACTCGATCTGGGCGGCGACGCGCTGCCCTTCGGCGGAGTGTTCGGCCGCAACGGTTTCCCGTTCTGCCTTCATCCGTTCGATCGTCGCCGAAAGGGTCTCGGCCGGAAGCGTGAGGCGCTCCAGGCCCACTTGCCGCACGCTGATGCCATAGACCTTGAGGGCCTGTTCGTTCATCCGGGCGCGCAGCGCGCTTTCGAACTGATCGAGCTTGATGTGCCCCGGCTGCGTGTTGACCAGATCGGATAGATCGAAACTGCTTGCCGTGATTTCGAGAGCGGAACCGGTGAAACTGCGCAACTGCTCCGCAGCGATCGCTGGTTGATTGCGCACGGCGCGCAGAAACTGGCGGACGCGCTCCGGATCGCCCGGAACCTGCCATGCGATATAGGCCTGCACCAGAACGCGAAATCCATCGCGAGTTCCCACGTCATGCAACCCGCTGGACGTCGTGCGGAGACGGAGGTCCACGGCGATCGTGTTGTCGATCGGCGCGGGCAACTTGAGTGCCAAGCCCGGCGTGACCAGCACCCGGACAGGGTCCCCGAAGCGGGTGATCACGACGGCCTCTCCCGGACTGATCTGGACCAGGCACGCCGACAGGAACAGCACGCCGACAATAACGGCGGCGATGATGGCCCGGCGATTGGTCCAAAGCGGCGGTGCGTCTTCGTGATGATGATCGTGATCGCCGTGATGATGATGGTGGTCGTGAACCATGGACTTGAACCTTTATTGTTCTTCGGGAACGTAAGCCGACGCGCTCGGCCGCTGATCGAGCGTGAGAGCGTCGTCGCGCGAGATCCTGTGGTCGATGATAGTGAGCGGCAGCTTGGCGAGCGCCTTGTCGAGATGCTCGAGCCGCCGTTCGAAAACAAACGACGCGCCGCCGCTGGCATAGGCTTGGCGATCGCCGGCGAACAAAGCCGTCGCCGCCTTGGCGGCGTCTACCCGCTCTGCCGCCGCAGCAACCGCCTCGTCTCGTGTCGTGGTGGCGGTCTGTTGCGCCTGTTTGACCTCCGTTACCGCGTTGGCGCGAGCCGTCGCGATCAGCACCTGCGCGCGGATCGCCGCCGCCTGAACACCTTGATAAGATGCTGCGGCTCCGGAAGGGGGATGGATCGCTTCGACCACCACCGCCATCACCTCGATACCCGTATTGAGCGCTGCCAGCCTCGCCTGAAGCTCCCGCTGGAAACCGCGGATAAAGGCTTCCCGATTTTGGCCGAGCACGTCCGCAATCGTGTATCGGGCGAAATAGCGCGCGAGCATGCGCCCAGCCGACGCGCGGACCATCGTCTCGGGCGAGGAAACATTGTAGACGGCGGCGAGCGCAGCGCCGTCGGAGAGGCCGATGCGATAGACGATGCGCAGATCGATATCTGCGACCTCGAAATTCTGGCGCCCGTTCGAGACGCTGGCAACGAGATAGCTTGCTTCCGAAGGATGATCTGCAGTCCACAGACGATCTGCGCTCGGCGGCGGCGCGCCTTCGATGTCGCCTCCTCTGGCCTGAAATTCGTCCGTTTGATCGGCGGCAACGCTGCCGTTGGCGGCGAACACGATCGGAATTTCACGGACGACACCATATTCGACCGGCCGCAGCACGCCGAAAGGCCACGGCAAATGCAAATGCAGGCCCGGCGTGAATACGGCTTGTGGCCTGCCGAAGGCCTCGTAGACCGCCCGTTCGTTAAGACCGAGCGCGGTTACGCCGGTCAGAAGCCAGCAAAACAACGCCATGATCATCAGCACGGGCAGCGCGGCACGGCGGATATAGGCGAGAGCCCAGCTGCGTGCGAAGTCGATGCCGAGCCGATCGCGCACGGTGGCGTTGAACGCGGCGAGATTGGGCCTCTGCAGACGGATGAGGCCGGCAATGACGCTGTCGGCGGGACTTTTGCGCGTATCGATCGGCGGTAGCGGAATGAAGACAAAAGCGGCGGCGCGCAAGACGATCTCCGCCGCAATGAGGCCCACGACAAAGTCGGCAAAATGCTCAACGAGCGGCCATTGCGAAATGCCTAGCCAGCGCAACCCGGCGGCCGCGCCGAGCGCGAGGAACGCCAGAATGGGGACACGGAACAATCGCGCGAGCGACGGCGCATCCGGCACGCGCCGCTCGGACAGCTGCGCAAGGTGGCGCTCAAACACCAGAGCCGGGAAGGCTGCGATGATGAGGCCAGCTGCGACCCATTCGTCGAATGCGGCAGTCGGGTTCGGTCCAACAATCGTCCACGCGCCGTAAATCGCATAGAGAGCCAGGAGGCTCGGAAGCGATGCCGCAAGGATCGGATACCAATCACCACGCCAGTCGATATTTGCGAGGACCGGCAGTAGCTGGTCGTAGAGGGTGCGAAGTGTCTCAAACGGTTCGAGTAGCGGGTTGGCGCCGCGCCGCGCAAAGATGTGACGTTCGGGCGTTCCGCGACGGCGCGCCGCGGCGGTTAACGAGGCAGCCAGAAGCGCTGCTCCGCAAAGAAGAAATATCGCGGAGAGTTGATAAAGCAGACGGCCCAAAGGAGCTACCGGGGTTCCGCCGAGCCAGACCGCGCCGAACAGCACGAGCGCAACGAAAAGAAAGCCGGCTCCGGGCAGCCACGACTGTGTCGGCGGTTTTACGCCGTTACTGCCTTCATCGAGGGACGACACACGCGAACCCTTTGCGAGATTCGGCTGCTCGGCGGACGACGCCGAAGCCGTAATTTTGCACGCGCATCCTCCTCAAGGCGGAGAACAGCGCATCCGAACGGCGACGCGTTCGGCTCGATTTAGAGGGCTGCGAATACCGGGGGGGCGCGCTGATGCCAGCTATGCGCTGTCATGCGGACGAGACGGATCGCCTGCAGGGACGAGATCGTGACGACAAAGACTTGCGTCGGAAGAATAAGGCCGACTGTAGGCGGCAGGAAAAACGTCCCGACGTGAAAGAAGGCCTGGCAGACTGGGCAATTCGCCTCATCGCCTTTAGACGGCATGCTCGGAATGTGGTCGCGGATCGCATTTGCTGCGGTGCGCCCATGTTGCGCAAGCCCAGCTTCAAGCGCCGGCGGCTTGTGAATATGCGTCTGCGCCACATATCCCTGCACGAAGAACACAAGCACAAGAAACGCTGTGAAAATGGAGCGCACCGACCAGTCGCGCTGGACGGAGACGGATGATCGATTCGCATGCCTTTCGGCCGATCGCATCAGAAAACCATTCTTCGACAACGCGTCAGCTTAGCCTCGTTATGAAAAAAAACGCAAACCGGCCCCTTTGTCGCCTATGGCGCCGGCCCCTCGCTGACCCGTGTCAGATCGGACGGACGCATCCACTTCGCAAAGGCGGACTGCACGGCCGCGGGCGAAAGGCCGATATAGGCCCGCGCGGCGATCGAGGGTTCGTCGATCGGCAAGCCCATATCCTGTCTGTCGAGAAGGCCCTGGGCGATCCCGGCGGTGCTCGCCTCGTCCAAGACAATCTGTTGCAGCAGCAATGCCTTGGCACGATAGAGCTCTTCGTCAGTTGGCGGCGCCGTTTGCAGGCTTCTGATATCCTGCTTGGCGATCTCCTCGGCCCTGGCAACGTTCTGCGGATCGCACGCGTAGTCCACGAGATAGACCGAACGGGTCCGCCCCGCGTTCATCCGGGCGCTGACGGAATAGACCAGACCCGCGGTTTTTCGCAGGTCGATGCTGAATCGCGATGAGTAGAAACCGCCGCTTAGTACGGCGTTGCCGAGCGCCAGGGCATAATAGTCCCGATCGGACCGCGTCAGCGCGAGATTTTGCGTCAGATAGACCGCGTCCTGAACGCGGCTGGCGTCCGGCACCGCTACTATACTTGCCGAATTGGGCGGGACCGCCGGCAAATCGGTATCGGGCGGATTGCCGTCGGCGGTCCAACCACCGAAGTATTTCTCGATGACCTGCCTCGCTCTGTCCGGGCTGACGTTTCCGATCACGACAATGGTCGTCAAATCCGGACGAAACACTTTCCGAAAATAAGACCGCACATCCTGGGCCGTAATGGCACGCAGGGACGCCGGCGTAGCCTTCCGCAGGCTCGGGTCATCAGCTGGAAACAATGCCTGCCGCATGGATTGCCGCGTCAGGAACTTCGGCGATGCATTGCGCGACGCGACCCAGGGTTCAAGGAGCGAGCGTACACGCTCCAACTCTTCGGGAGGCAAAGCCGGCGTCAGCTCATGATCGGCGAGCAATTCGACGGCGCGTTCGAAATGCGACGAAAGCGAATGCACATGAAAATCTGTGCCCGCGTCCTCGTCCGCGCCAATTGCGTCGAGCGCGCTTTGGAATGCCAATCGATCGCGATGTTCGGTGCCATAAGGCAGAAGCTCGTCGAGCACCAGCGATACGCCTTCCTGTCCAGGCGGCTCTTCCATTTCAGGCAGGTTTCGGATGTGACCGTAAACGCTGATCGTGTTGCTGACGTTTTCCGGCTGCACAATCAGCGTAAGGCCATTCGGCAGCTTGCTGGTGACGGGGGTGAGCGTGGACGGCGGGACGGACAGATGTGCAAGCAGAGAATTTGCCCAGACCGGCAGAGTTACCGATTTGTCGGAGCTGAGCGAAAACGTCTCCTGTCCCCCGAATCCGTTCGCGGCCACCGGCTTTTCCGAATTCTGCGGCAGCATCGTCACAGAGATAGCGTGGTCGATATCGAGATACTTGCGTGCGACGCGCCTGAGGTCATCCGGCGTCACCTTTTCGACGCGGACAAGATCGTCGTCCGGCTCAGACAATCCGTAGAGCGCTATTGCATCAGCCCAAACCGACGCCAGGCCCTCGATGGAATTTTTCTCGAATTCCGCATCGCGTTGCTCCTGCAATTTTGCCGCCGCAATGAGATCGGAAGACACGCCGGATTGCGCGACATGGGATAGGATGGACCGAATGATCTGTGCTGTCGCCGCGGCATCACCCGTGGCCGGGATAGAGACCACCGCGTAGGCGATTCCGGCTTTCGGCAAAGGCTGAAGCACGAATTCGGTCGCAATGGCTTTGCCTTGCGGCACCAGATCATAGAGTTCGGAACGATGACTGTTCAGAACATCGGTCAATATCTCGAGTGCCGGATAGTCCGGGCTATTCAGCCCCGGCATGCGAAAAGCCAAAATCTCGGTCTTTTCCGGATAGTCCGTCGGAAAACTCAAGCTCATGGCATGAACCGGGCGCAAGGCAAGCGACGGGCGCGCCGGCAGATGCTTGGGCGGAATGGACCCAAAGAGTGTCTTGATCGTCGATAACGTCGTTGCCGGATCAAGATCGCCAACCACGATGAGAATCGCATTGTTCGGCGCGTACCACGCGTCGTGGAATTTTTTGAGCATCGCGCCCGTGGTTTTATCGAAGGAAGGACGGGTGCCGAGAGCGACGTGTTCATAAACCGTGCCGGCGAAAAAGACCGAACGCAGCTTTTCGTAGAGAACGTAAAAGGGGCTCGAAAGGTCTTGCGCGACTTCCTGTTCGATCGCTCCGCGTTCCTTGCTCCACGCATCCTCATTGTCCAGAACGCCGCGCATGCGCTGCGCTTCGACATGAAGCGCCACGTCAAGATCTTGCGCCGGAACCGTGAACAAATACTGCGTGAGACCTTCGCGGGTGTCCGCGTTGAACTGGCCGCCCATGAGGCTTCCGATATCCGCCAGTTGGTCGGCGGAGAGACCAGGGCTGCCGCGGAACATCATGTGTTCCTGAGCATGGGCTGTCCCCGGAAATCCCGCAGGCGCTTCGTCGGATCCGACAAGGTAATTCACCGACGTCGTCACGACGGGTGCCAGCGTGTTTCGGACAATGACCACGCGCAGTCCATTCGGCAATGTCGTCCGGATGATGCCGTTCACCGGTGCCGGCGATGCCGCCATGGGCGCGTCCGCCCAAAACGAGACGGCAAGAATGACCAGAAAGCCGAGACACCAAAATATCTTGGATAAGCCGGTCAACGGCATGGAGCGATTGGCGACATGGAACAACTTCGCAGGTATGCGACTGCGCATAATGTTTTCTCCGGATGCGGCACTTAGCGTGGGGTGATCGGTAAAGGCGCGTGCGCGGTTCGATATGCCACTCAATCGACTTTGTGCAGAGCACTAAATTCGCGGAGGCGCCCGACTTTGCCACGCACGGTTCAACGCGAAGACGAAGGATGCCGACGAAGGCACCACCTCCGGCGACACTGATCGGTCGCTCGGAAAATATTGGGAAGCAGGCACCGGCACGACGAAATGCCCGATGCTCATCGCAGCCTGGCACAACGGACATTTATCGGAACCGTCGGCCGGACCTTGGCCGCCATCGGCACAGTGGTCATTCAGATCGATCCGCCGCGCTTTGCACGGCAGATGCGTCCCGGCAGAATTCTTATGATCGAGATGGATATGGGTTTGGACCGCGTAGCCGCTGGCGGCGAATACCAACGCAATCCATAGAGCGAAAACCGAATGCACGCGAAAAGGCGCCAGCCGCTTTCTCCGTAACCACGCCAATTTTTTGCCGTTCATCGATCTCGACACAGCACCGCAGCGCCCGAACCTACCATCGGGACCCCGATAGCACAATTTCGGCCGAGCCCTGGGTGAAGCATTCGAAAGGATAACGGTTGTTCGGCTACTGTCTCGCACCCGTCAGTATACCTGTCGCCCTATCGAGCCTGTCGCTGTAAGCGTTGAGCGCGTTTGCGGTCAGGGCGATGTACCGCGCGGCTTCATCAAAGCGCTCCTGCTGAATACCCTCTCGTACGGCCGGCAGCGTCTTGGTGCCGTAACCCGTCAATGTGCCGGGCGCTTGGATGGATTCGCCGCAAGCAACGAATCGTAGACGAAGCCGGGGTCCACGAAGCAGCTGTGATGCTCGAAGGTATCGGAGCGGGAGTGGTACACGCCGCCTGAGTCTCCTTCGTCCGAATATCTGAGGTCGAGTGTGGGTCCACCGAGATGGCCGATGAACGCACCGTAATCGGAACCACCCCCCAACGCTCCGATCGGCAGATCGCGCGCGAAAAAATGGCCGTTACCTGCTCCAGGCCACGTTAATGCTTTGTCATCACTGATCCCGATGGAGCACGGCAACGCTCGAACCTACCGTCGGAGCCCCGAATCGCACAATTTGGACCGCAGCAAGACTGCGCCTCGGTTGTCTCTAGGCAAGACGCTGCAATATGTTACCATCCGTAGGGCACTCGATCTCAAGTTGATGAGCCAGCAAGCGCGTCACCGGCGAACGAGCATTGTAGAAGCGGGCCTTGGTTTCCGCCCGCTGATGGCGTTTGCCCTGGCGTTTGCCGTCTTTCTGCAGAGCTACATAACCCAGACGCACATTCACGTTGCGTCGGTCGAGCACGCCGGCGTCCTGCACGCAGAGGGCGATGGCTTTCATCACAAGCCACCGATCGACGACGACAGTGCGCATTGCCCGCTGTGTCAGATGGCCCTGATGAGCGGCAACTTCGTCGCGCCCGTGGCGCCGGTGCTGCCCGTCCCGTTGACGGCGCCGGTCACAGCGTTTGTCCCGTCAATCCTTGTCTTGCGCGAGATGTATCGCGCCCACGGCTGGCAGAGTCGCGCGCCCCCTCGCGTTTGACGTACCCCATCGCGCCGCTGCACCTCGCGCGCGATACCAGAAACCCTGAACAGTCACCGGCCTGGTGTTCGCGCGTCTCCCCAATGGCGCGACGTGCTTCACGCCCATGAGGCTTCAAGAATGTCGACAACGCCTATCATCAAGCTTGCGAGCGCGGGCCTTTCGCTCGATCGCGACGGCCGACGCTTCGCCCACGTACCGAATATCGAGATTGGCGCCGGCCAATCTGTTGCCCTGACGGGCGCGTCGGGCTCCGGCAAAACCACAGCGCTTATGGCCTTCGCCGGCATCCGCCCGCCGGCGAGCGGTTCCGTCACCATCGAAGGCATTGACCCCTGGCGTTTGGGCACCCGTGCACGCGATCGTCTTCGCGGCCGGCGCGTGGGGCTGGTGTTCCAATCATTTTATCTGGTCGACGCGCTCAGCGTGGGTGCGAATGTGCGGCTGGCCGCGCGCTGCGCGGGCAACCCTCTCCACGACGCCGGACGCCTGACAAACCTGCTCGAACGGCTCGGCTTGTCGGCTGTGAGGGAACGTCGCGCAGATCGCATCAGTCACGGCCAGGCGCAGCGCGTCGCCGTGGCGCGGGCTCTCATGAACAAGCCGGCAGTCATTCTCGCCGATGAGCCGACATCGGCGTTGGACGACGCCAATACCGAAGCGCTTCTGAAGCTGCTCATTGAGTCCGCAGCAATCGAACAAGCCGCACTGATCATCGCTACCCATGACCGCCGTGTTCTGTCCGCCGTGAATCGTGTTGTCGAGATGGAGGCGCTGTCATGAACTCGATTTCGCTCGCATTCGCTTATCTGCGCCGCAGGTGGGGACAGGCGTTGCTTTCCGTTCTGGTGGGCGCCCTCGGTGTGGCCGCCATCCTCACCGTCCTTACAGCATTCGATGCATTGCCCGACGCAGCCGAGCGTTCGTGGGGCGGTGTCGATCTCGTCATAGGGCCCAAGGGTTCACCGCTCGATCTTGTGCTGTGCTGCGCGCTCCACGTCTCCGATCCGCAAGGGTTGGTCTCCGAAAAAGCGGCGATGGCTGCCGCCAATACGCCCATGGTGCGGACTGCCGCGCCGATCGCGCTCGGAGACAATGTGGACGGCTGGCGCATTGTCGGGACGACGCCCGACATCTTCGCCATCTACCATGCCGATTTCGCGCAAGGCGACGTGTGGACCAAGCCGCTGCAGGCCGTTCTGGGTTCGGCCGTAGCGCGGGCGCTGCATTTGAAGATCGGCGATCAATTTGTCGGCGCACACGGCCTTGCCGCCGGCGGCGAGCTGCATTCACAGTTTCCCTACAGGGTCGTGGGCATCCTCAAGCCGACTGGTTCGGTGCTGGATCGTCTCGCACTCTGCGATATCGAGACCGTGCGCTATATTCATCGCAAGCACGCCGAGGACGAGGCGAACGAAACCGGCGTTTCCGTGACCTATGTCAATCTTCCCGACGCGGCGACAGCCGTCGTCGCGTCATATCGGAGCCCCGTCGCGGCATTGATGGTGCCTCGTCTGATCAACGCCAGTCCGACCCTGACGGCGGCGAGCCCGACCTTCGAGATCGCACGGCTGATGTCCTATATGCGGCCACTTTCCTATGCCGCTCTTGCTTTGGGGCTGCTGCTCGTGATCATCGCGGCTGCCGGCGGCGCGGCGGCATTGATGGCCACGATGAACGCACGCACGCGCGATCTTGCCCTCCTGAGAGCACTTGGCGCGGGACCAATATCCGTCGCGTCCGTTGCTTTCGCCGAAGCGGGGATGATCGCCGCGGGCGCGCTGATCGTCGGTGGAGTACTTACGTGGATTATCCTGGCAACTGCGACAAACATGCTCATGGACCGCGCGGGTCTCTTGCTGATGCCACAGGTCGATCCTGAAACTCTGCTCTATTTAATCGTCGGTGCGGTTGGCGTGGCCTTCGTAGCCGCTCTTGTACCGGCACTTCGTGCCTTAAGAACGCCCATAGAGGAGCTGTTGCAATCATGAAAAAGCAGATCGCAAAAATGCTCGTCGTTCCGCTGCTTCTTCTGACCGGCGGTATGCAGCAACAGGCGCATATACTGTCCGCGCCCCCGACGCAGCCGGCAGACGAGCGGGCCTTGCAGATGACGTTGCCCCGTTCGCAGAGTCCTATCTGGCTCCAATTCGTCAAATGCAGGGTGGGCTATAACAACCACACCGGCCTTTACAACATCGCCGTGACGCCCGCTGTGAGGGCGTTGGCTGGCCACACGGTGAAGGTCAACGGGTTCGTCATGCCGCTGGACGGCTCGGACCATACAAGCCACTTCCTGATAACGCGCAACACGCCCGTCTGCATGTTCTGCCCCCCCGGCGAACCGAATGAAGTCGTCGAGGTGATATCGCCGCGTCGGATAGTCTGGACGGACAAGATCGTGACCGTCACCGGACCTCTTACGCTCGTCAACAACGGCGAAAAAGGAATCTTCTTCAAGATCGTTGCGGACGCCGTACAGTGATCGCACGGGCACAGGCCGCAACAAGTGCGCGGGCACGATCGACGGTCACACCGCCGCGCCAACGCGCGCAGATCTTTCCGTTGGGGAGAAGCGAGCGTGCATAGGGCAGTATTGCATCCGTGTCGCCCGCTTCGAGCAATGTCGCGCGCGGAGCTGCACTCGCAGACGACACTGCGGCCGCCAGGAGTCTCGGTGAAGCGTTTTTCAGCTCGCCCATGGCCCTCGCCGGCTCGCTTACGATTACGATCCGCAAATGTGAATGCCCGTCCCTTGCGAATTGCGCCAGTGCCGGCAGCTCCAGCCTGCATGGTGCGCAACTGGGGGCGTAATAGACTTCCAGAATGGCAGGCGGAGCCGGCGGCAGCATCGAAAAAATCCGAAGATAATTTCCAAACTATGCGCATTCGATCGCGTATCGTCTACTGCAGTTCAAACCATCCGTAACCGGGGACACAAACGATGAAATGGACCGCGCTTCGTGCGCTTGTTGCGATTCTCGGGATTTCCGGCGCGGCGGCGGCCGCTGGCACCGGCGATCCTCTCATGCCGGCCGACGCACCGCCGCGTCCCGCGCTGGCGCCGGTAAAGCCGGTGACGGAAACACTTTGGGGCAAAAAGGTCACGGACAATTATCGCTACATGGAAGCGCTCGACCCTTCGACCATCGCATGGATGAAGGCGGAGGGCGCCTATACGCGCAGCATTCTCGACGCCATTCCGCTGCGCGCCGCACTGGAGAAAAAGGTCGCGGCGTTCACCGGCAGTTTCGGGTTTACGCAAGGGTACGTGAAATTCGGAGGCCGCGCATTCTACGAGGAGCGTGCTCCGGGCTCGGACAATTTCGATCTGATCGTCAGCGACGGCGCGGGAACGCGCAAGCTCGTCGACGTCTCGGCACTGCGCGCGGCAAATGGCGGCAAGCCCTACGCCATCAACTATTTCCTGGCCGCGCCCGACGGCAGCAAGGTCGCGGTCGGCATTTCGCAGGGCGGCTCGGAAGATGCGTCCATCCGGGTCTACGACGCGGCGACAGGAAAAGGGATCGCGGGTCCGATCGACCGCGCGCAATTTGGCGCCACGGCGTGGAGCAACGACTCGAACACGCTCTATTTCATTCGCCTGAAGAAGCTTGCACCCACCGATGCGCCGACGGAGCGCTATAAGGATGCGCTGCTGGTCTCGTGGAATCTGAAATCCGAGCCGACACCCATTCTCGGCTCGACCGTCGGTCACGGCCCGAAATTCGGCCCCGATGAGACGCCTGCGCTCGGCATCGTCCCGGGTGTTCCGGTGGCGCTCGCCCTCTCAATCAACGGCGTGCAGAACGAGCAGGCGCTCTGGCTCGCGCCGGCGGACAAGGTCGACGATCCCAACGTCGAATGGAAACCGTTCGTCACGCGCGACGACGACGTGACAAGCGAAGACGCCGAAGGCGATCACATCTTCCTTCTTTCGCACAAGAACGCGCCGACCTTTCAGGTGTTGTCCGTGAAGGTAGGCGAGCCATACTCCTCCGCGAAGGTTCTCGTGCCGGCCAAAGGCGACCGCGTGATCGATTCCGTTCACGCCGCCGCCGATGCGCTATACGTGCTCGCGCGCACGGGCGCCTATTCGCAATTGCTGCGCGTTCCCTATGGCTCGGCGGACATCCAGGAAATCGCCCTTCCCTTCAAGGGTCATGTCGCCGAAGCGTTCACCGATCAGCGCGCGCCCGGCATCACGCTCGAACTCGAAAGCTTCGTCGTGCCGCCGACGACCTTCGCCTACGACCCCGCGAAGGGAAGCTTCACCGATCTCCATCTGGGTGTGACGCCGCCTTACGATTCCAGCCGCTATACGGTCAGGGATCTCGAAGCCAAAGCCGAAGACGGCGTGATGGTTCCGGACTCGCTGGTCATGCCCAAGAGCGCCAAGGGCCCGCAGATAATGTTGATCCAGGCCTACGGCTCCTATGGTATCTCGCAACTCGCGGATTTCTCGCCCCGCGCCGTCAGTTTCCTCGAAGCGGGGGGGAGCTATGCCTCCTGTCATGTGCGCGGCGGCGGCGAATTGGGCGATGCGTGGCGGCTCGCCGGCAAGGATGCGAACAAGGTCCACACCTGGCGCGATCTCATCGCTTGCGGCGAGGACTTGATCAAGCGTGGTTATACGACGAAGGCGAAGCTCTTCATCTTCGGCGGCTCGGCCGGCGGCATCACCATGGGCCGCGCGCTGACCGAACGCCCCGATCTCTTTGCGGGCGTGATCGACTCGGTGCCCGCGGCGAACACGCTGCGCGCGGAATTCTCGCCCAACGGTCCGCCTAACATTCCCGAATTCGGCACCATCAAGACCGAACAGGGCTTCAAGAATCTCTACATGATGGATTCGATCCAGCATGTGAAAAAGGGTGTGCAATACCCTGCCGTGCTGATCACAACCGGCCTCAACGACCCGCGCGTCTCGCCTTGGGAGCCTGCGAAGATGGCGGCGGCGCTGCAGGCTTCCGGCACGGCCAAGCCCATCCTTCTGCGAATCGATGCGCAGGCCGGACACGGAATCGGCTCGACGAAGACGCAGAACGACGAGCTCTATACCGACATGTACGCCTTTGTGTTTTGGCGAGCCGGACTTCCGGACTGGCAGCCGCGTTTCGCCAAGTAGAGGAGCGGACCAAAAAGAGCATCGAGATGCCGAACGCGAAGAGGTGCGTTTTCTCATCTTGTCCGCTCTGCCGCATAAGAAGGTCGTGACGCGAAGCGGCGTTTCGAGCGGTACGGTGAGCCTGATTCGCAGCGAAATGCGGGAGGTCATTCCGCTCTATCGCAATTCGGAGTCGGGTGTTTGCGTGCCATATGCGTGTCACGCGGTCGGAGGTTCGAGTCCCGACGACCCGCAACCCGTTGAAACCCCTGGTGGGCCCGGCAGGACTCGAACCTGCGACCAGACCGTTATGAGCGGCCAGCTCTAACCAGCTGAGCTACAGGCCCACGCGAGGGTCG
>Ga0335074_10000106_pt1 | contig 141003 bp, 127 predicted proteins | sample Lox_Sample_23_FD_206715 | JGI IMG/M metagenome (GOLD analysis project Ga0335074, IMG submission 206715) | Soil microbial communities from Loxahatchee National Wildlife Refuge, Florida, United States - Lox_Sample_2.3 | ecosystem: Environmental > Terrestrial > Soil > Wetlands | place: USA...
CCGTCACGCCAGCGCTTGACGTTGCGCTGAGTGTGCCGGACGATCTCGATCATCGACTCGCACGGGTTCGTGGAGGCGAGCGTTTTTGCGAGCTGCCCGGTGGTCCCAGAGCCGCATGAGGGTGAGCGTGTCGTCTATCCCCTCGCGCAGGGAGCCGGCCTGCCGCTGCGTCCACGTGTCGCTCCCGATGTTCTCCTGAACCTCGCCGGCGTGATAGCCCGCAGCGTCGACGCCGACGATCCCCTCGCCAGAGTCGATGCCCTCGACCGACTCCTACGCACGATCCTCAAAAGCCTACCGCCACCCGAGCGCGCCGAAGCCGCGCAGCTGCTGTTCATCGTCGCTCGCGGCGGCAAGACGCTCACCACGCGTCGCACGGCAGCAGCCGCTGCCCTCGACTACGAGGTCCACCACTTCCGCAAGCGCATCGAGCCGACGATGCTGCGCGACATCGCCTGGCAACTACACCGTGACAGCCTTCAGTACATCAGCCGACAACGCGACGGCGCACCCTTCGAGGCCTCAGGCAGCACACCCGTCATCACCGAGGAGCAGATCACCCAGCCCGACACCGCCGAGCGCGAGATACTGCTGTCGCGCATCTCGAGCGACGTCTATGGCATACGCGCCGGACTCATTGCCAGAGAAACCACCGCAGCTGATCCCGAGCAAGCCGACGCTCACAGCGATGCCGCGATTGGCGCCCTCTGGTATCTCGCCCGGCTGTTGACGAAGCTTCACACCTACACCGAACGCTACGGCAAGAGCATCCTGCACGGCAGCGCCGACTACAACGCCGACGCCCTCATCCGCCTCGCAGGCTGGACCGGCGACGTGACGACAGAGCAGGCCAGGGAGTTACGGTTCGTTCTGGCACAGGTCGGGGAATGGGATAGGGAGCGCTTTTCAACTGTCGTGCTTCCACAACCGGGCGCGACACTCTGAAGATGCTACCCGGCAAGTACTTCGCTTTACCTATACAACAGTCCGGCACAAACCGCCGCTGCCCACAACGGAACAAGAGCATATACACCAACTACAACGATCACCTCAGCGATCCCTAGACGATTCGCACAGCTTCGGAAATTATTTGGTCCAAAAGCTGCCATCGACGCCAATGCCTTGCCGGGAGTCGATATCGAAAGGAACTGTTTACCGTAACTTATGTCGTGCACCTTCTTCAAGGATCGAGCCGACGCATACTGCTCCGCGAGCATACCCACGCCAAAAGGAGCAAAGCCGACTAGATCCCATCCTGAATCCTTGACACTGCGCCCGTGCGCGGCGATGAGAAATAGCACAAAACTGCCTATCGTCAGCCACGCATCCGTTGATGTCGGATATTCCGACGTAAAATCGCTCGTACTTGGTCCTCCGGTAACGCGAGCGACCTCAGTATTTGATTCATTCATCATAATCACAGCTTACCACTGCCTTGCACTGCAAGCAAGTATTTCTGCTTATGGCTCATATTGCTCCTGCTCCATCACATTTAGCAGCGTCACGATCTGCTGATTCACCTCGTTCAGGCTGTCCTGGGTTGAGCACGCAGCCGAGCTACCGGGCTCCTCCGTCGATAGCTGCTGCTTGAGATTGAGTGCACGTCTATTTAGTGCCTGTAGAAGGAACATATTGTAGTTCTGTTGATTTACTCCACAGGTCTGCACGCAATTTGGGGGCGGAGGGGGCGTTGTGCTCCCGCGTGCGGTTGCGGTCGGTGATAGGCAGACGCCCCAACAGCCGCTTACTGTTGCACTCATCGAGCCATCACCGTACACGATTACGTCGCCTCCGAACTTGCCCACACCGAAGCCCCAGTTTGGATTGCTCGATGGATTCCACTCAACGCCAGGAGTACCCACACCGACACCCCATCCGTTGTGCGAGTCGTAGCTAGCGCAAACGATGAAGCAACCGCTGATGTCCCAGAGCCCCGACATATCCACTGCGTTTAGCGGATCGTCGCTCGCATATCCGTACGGACTATCTGTCATTTCCACTGCTGGATCAACCGTCAAAAACTGACCCGTCCCTGGATCGTAGTACCTCGCCCTCAGATACTGATACCCACTCTCCGCATCGGTGTACTGCCCGTCGAACTGCAAGCTGGTCGTTGCTGTCCCCGTGTGGCTTATGGCCTTGCCCCACGGGTTGTATGTGTACGTGCCTGTTACTGCTCCCGATGAGTTCGTAATGAGCCTCGTACTGCCGAGTTGGTCGTGGTGCAGCCATTCGGCTTTGCTGCCGGTGATCTGCTCGACTGCCAGTCCTTCCGGCCCGTAGACATAGGCGGTCTTGCCGGCTTCAAGCAGGAGCGGCAGTTCTTCGCTTTCGTCCCAGGCAAAGTCCGTCCGCTTCTTATTGACAATCTTCGACATACGGAGCCCATCGCCGTTGTAGGTGTATGAGGCGGTGGTCCCACCTTGGGTGAAGCCGGTCAGTTGGTTGGCCTGGTCGTAGCTGAGTGTGCTGACCGGTTCACTGGCTGGTTTTACGCCTATGCGATCACCGCGTGCGTTGTAGCTGTAGGTGGTGGCTCCGACGGGCGGTGCGGCGCAGTTGGTGCTGCTGGTCGTCGGCGCGCTCCAGCAGAGCTGGTTGGCCGCGTCAAAGGCTTGCATCGTTTCGCCATTCTGCGTGAGGTTTTCGCTTTCGTCGTACTTGTAGGCGCTGGCGCCGCTCGGCGGGGTGGTGCAGGGTTCGCTGTTGGTGTTGCCGGCGTAGCAGAGCTGATTGAGAGCCGTGTAGGCGTAGCTGTCCTGGGATGAGGGCGCGGAGCTGTCCGAGGTTAGCTGTCCGTCGGCGTCGCGGGTGTAGTTGGCGGTGAAGATCGACGTTGTTCCTTTATCGTCGGCGATGCTCATTGTTTCGTCGGCTTGGTTGAAGCTGAAGTGGTCGGTGATGCCCGCTGCGACCTGTTCGATCAGGTCGCCGTCGGCGTTGTAGTGGAACATCGTGACGTTCTTGTGCCAGTCTTTGACGCTGGTCAGTCGTCCGGCCGTGTCGTAGCTGCGGGCGACGGTCTTGCCGTTTGGGTAGGTTATTTCTGTCGGTAGTCCTCGGAGGTCGTAGCGGTAGCTGACGGTCCCGTTGTTGCCCTCGGTGGCACTGGTGAGTCGGTGGAGGGAGTCCCAGTTCCAGGTCCAGGTGCCGGTGCCGTCGGTCATGCCGGTGCGCTCGCCGTCGGTGTTGTAGGTGATGCTGCTGACGTTGGGAGTTTTGCTGTCGCTGTAGGAGATCGACGTCTGCTCGTTGTCGGCGTCGTAGGTCATGGTCGTGACCTGGCCTTCGGGATCAGTCATCGTCAGCTCGTTGCCAACGCCATCGTAGGTGTAGCGAGTGGTGCGGCCGAGCGGGTCGGTCACGGCGATCTGCTGGCCGAGGGCGTTGTATTCGTAGCGGGTGGCATGTCCACCGGCGTTGATCTGTTCCTTGACGCTACCGTCCGGCCAGTAGGTGGTTCGTGTGGTGGAGCCGTTGGCGCGCTGGACGGCGATCTGCTCGCCGGCCGCGTCGTAGCTGTAGCGGGTGGTGTTGCCGTCCGGGTCGGTCGTGGCGATCAGGTTCTGGTCGGGGTCGTATTCATTGGTGGTGGTGTGTCCGAGCGGATCAACGGTCTTGATGACCTGGCCGAAGCTGTTGTAGGCGAAGCTGGTGGTGTATTCGGCGGGTTTGCCGCTGGCGTTGCCGCGTGGGCTGACTTCGCTGAGCTTCCAGCCGTCGGCGTTGTAGGTGCTCGTCGTCTCGTCACCGTCGGGGTCGGTGGTCGATGTCAGGTCACCGTACTTGTCGTAGGCGTAGTGCCAGATGTGGCCTTCGGGGTCGGTCATGGCGGTGACGTCCCCGGGATCGCTCGGGTCGCCGTAGGTGTAGGTGGTGGTTTCGACTTCTGAGGTGCCTATAAGCGGCCGTGAGCGGCTGAGCAGGTTGCCGTGGGCGTCGTAGGTCATCGTTGTTGTGACGCCCATCGGGTCGATGCTCGTGAGCTGGTCATTGAGGGCGTCGTAGGTGTTGACGGTCTTGCGACCAAGCGCATCTTCGGTCGTCAGGGTGTTGCCTTCGCTGTCGTAGGTGTAGCGGGTGGTGTGGCCGTTCGGGTCGGTCACGCTGGCGAGACCGAGCGTGCTCTGTTCGTATTCGAACTTCCAGGTCGCGGCTTCCGGCGTGCCATAGCCCTTGGTTTCCGACGTCAGCTCGCCGAACTGGTAGGTCTGGAGCGTGACGTTGCCCTTGGGGTCGGTGATGGTGACGCTACCGCCGGCTTCGCCGAGCGGTTCGCCGCTGTAGGCGAACTTGGTGGTGCGTCCCAGCTGGTCGGTCTGTTCGATCACACGTCCCTCTTCGTCATAGACATTGCTGATGACGGCTCCGGTCGAGCCGGGTACACCCGGCGCCTGGTTGGGCAGCCTCATGGTCAACATGCGGTGTTGGCTGTCGTAGCTGAAGTGGGTTTCACCGCCAGCCACGTCGATGACGCTGACCAGATTACCGGCGCTGTCGTATTCGTACTCAACCGTCCGCTTCATCGGATCGGTGACGGACACGATGTGCCCTTTCTTCCACTTGAACTTGAGCTTGCGCCCGGCGGGATCGGTGACGGTGCTCAGCTGGCCTTTTTCGTTGTACGCGAGAGCGGTGGTGTAGCCGTTGAGGTCCGTCTCCGCGGTCAGCTGCCCGCTGCTGTTGAAGCTAAAGGTGTCGCGGCGGTGGCGCACAAACGTCCAGCTGCCATTGCTGTTGTGAACCAGGGTGGCGGTCACGCGCGGCGGCGCGGTGTAGCTGCCGTCCGGTTCCTCGGTGAAGGTGACCGTCGAGCCATCTTCCTGGTTGACGACAACGTGACTGGCATCGGGGAAGCTGAGGTTCATGCCGTAGGTGAAGGACCAGCCGTAGCCGAACGGACCATTGGTGCTGGCCGCTCCTGAGTTGTAGGTGCGGGTCAGGCTCAGCGGGATGCCACGGCCAGGGATGCTGAGGTCGGTGAAGCTGTGCCAGAAGTTGCCGGTAGGGGCGTCCACGGGATCGCCGTGGGTGATCCGGTTCATGGCGCATTGCAGACAGAACTCCGAGGGGTTGCTGGCGCCGGCGAGCAGTTCGCGCAGCGTTAGCGGTCCGCCGACCGGACCCTGGATCGACGGTTCGCGTACCGGGTGCTCGAGCCGCAACTGCCCGCCGATGATGCTCGTGACGGCGTAGAAGCGTGGCGGTTCGGTGGTACTGCCGCGGGTGATGTAGGCGTCGGTCGCTGACGCCGGCAGCCGCGTGACGGTCGTTTTGTCGGTCGGACTGGTCTGCACCGCGTCGGGTTCGCCACCAAACGGCGTTTCAAGGTTCGGGGTCGAGTAGACCTCGTAGCCTTCGGCGCTGGGCGAGGGCTGCCAGTGCAGATGCACCAGCGTGGCGGTTTCTAGCGAGGCCGTCATCGTGTACAGCGGCGGCGGGCTGATCGCTTCGATGCCCTTGCCGGGATGGACGGATTCGCCGACGAAGTAGACGCTGGACTTTTCCGGTTCGAAGGCGCCACTGTTGCCCGCCGGCACCAGGATGTCCTCCGGCGCGTCGAGCGTTTCCCCTGGCTTGAGTTCGCCGGTCTGCGCTTCGAACTGCTGGTCGGGCTGGAAGATGAACTGGTCGTGCACCGAGCCGTTGACGGCGATCGCCACGTTGTAAAGCGGGATCGGCGCCTTGTCGTAGACACCGATCCGCACGTGGTAGGGATTGCCTTCCTTGAGCGCGCCTTCGTCGGCCTGGACGCGGAAGCCGAGCGCTTCGGCGCCCCACACCTTGAGCGGCTGGCTGGTGGCGGCCTGGACTTCAAGCGGCGCTTCGAAGGGTTCCAGTTGCCCGTGATAGCTGGCGGATAGATAGTATTCGCCAGGTTCGTCGCCGCGCAGTATCCAGTGGCTTTCGGCGCTGCCGCCGCCGGGAATGTCGGGCACGCTTTGTGTTGCCGATTGTGGCGTGGGTGTCGGCGCCAGGCTCATGCCGGCCGGCACTGTCAAGCTGGCGGTGCCGTGAGTGAACTTGAACGGTTCACCCGACAGATTGTTCACGACCATGCTGACGGCAAAGAATTGCTTGAGCATTGATACGGTGGCACCGAGTTCGAGCGTCTCGATAATGGTGTGTCCGTCGACGCTCGCGCCGGTGACGCTGACACCGCCCCCGGACCCGCCGGTGCTCGACCAACTGAATCCCGACCCGCCTGACCCGCCGGTGCAGCTTTCCAGCGCAACGAATTCGCCGCGTTCGTTGATGTCGCAGGAAACCGGGCCAAACTTCAGCTGGATGACGGCGTGATACACGAGATTATTGCCGGGTTCATTGGGGTTGATCCCAGCTTCTTCGATTTCCTGCTTCGTCATTTCGTGGTCGGTCAGCTTGGCTTCGGCCAGCGGGCCGCTTGCTAGCGTCACGGTTGCTTCGCCGCTGCCGCCCGAGACGGTGACTTGGCCGACCGCCGGCTTGTAGCCTTCCCTGTAGACGTATACGGTGTCAGCGCCATCCGGCAGTTTTGCTAGCGCCGCCTGGCCCGCCGCGTCCGTGTCCGCTTCGATGCGGCCACCGGTGGAAGGCATGTACAGCACCTCGGCGCCTTCGATTGGCTGCTTGCCTTCATCGACGACTGTCACAGTGGCAACGTGTTCTTTTGGTGCCACGATGACTTTGATCGATTGCTGCCTGGTTTCGCTGCCACGTTCGACCGTCAGTGTTGCGGTGTAGCTGCCCGCTTCGGCGTAGCTGTGGTGGGCAATGGCTGCTTCCGCGCTGCCACCATCACCGAACTCCCACCGGTAGCCGGTGATTTCTGCTTCTGGCGTGCTGCCGCTGCCATCGAACGTCACCGCTGTGCCGACAGTCGTTTCGATGTTTTCGCCAGCGTCTGCGTGCAGCGGCGATGCCGTTACGACCGCCGTCGGTTCGCTCGTCGCCGGTTCGCTTGGGCCGGCGCTATTGCGGGCCGTCTCTTGAACACGCAGCGTGTACCCGATGTCAGCCGCAGCGGCGGCATAGACCAGGTTGATCGCGTCGTGGATCGGCGTGCAGCCTTCGCCGCTGGCATTGCAACGCAACCACTGGTCGTGGTATTCGCTCGGGCTGTTGGTCCAACTGCCGTGACCGAGCAGCAGCGTTTGCCCGCTTTCCGGCGTGCCGGTAATCTTCGGCGTTGTGATGTTGGTCGGCGGCGGCACCGTTACCGGCCCGACCACGTTCGACGCGACTGGCGTACCTGGACCCGCAGCGTTGCTAGCGGTCTCTTTGACGACCAGCGTGTAGCCCATGTCTTCGGCCGTGACCTCGTAGGTCTGATGCGTCTGGCCTTTGATCGGCAGGCAACTCAACCCTAGACCGTTGCAGCGTTCCCACTGGTATTCGTACGCCGATGGTTCGTTCGTCCATTCGCCGTGTTCCTCCATCAGCGTCGAGCCGACGTAGGCGCTTCCACTGATTTTCGGCGGGGCGGTGTTGACCGGCACCGGCGGGCTGATAACCAGCGTCGGCGCGGAGACCTGGGGCTTACTCGGACCACCGGCGTTGCTGGCCGTCTCGACCACCACCAGCGTGTGCCCAACGTCAGCAGAGCCCAGAACGTAGGTCTGTTCGGTGGCGCCTTCGATCGGCAGGCATCCGGTGCCGGTGCTCGAGCAGCGTTCCCACTGGTATTCGTAAGCCGACGGTTCGTTGGTCCAGCCTCCGTGGTGCTCAGTGAGCGTTTCGCCTTCGACCGGGCGGCCAGAAATGGTTGGCGGCGACGTATTGACCGGAGCGGCCGCAACCACCCTCGCGGTCGGTTCGCTCGTCGCCGGTTCGCCTGGCCCACCGGCATTGCTGGCCGTCTCCACCACCAGAATGGTGTGGCCGAGGTCGTTCGCGGTCAGCTGGTATTCGTCATCTTCAGTGCCGCCCTCGACGGTCGTGCAGTGTTCGCCCGACGTGTCACAGCGCTGCCACTGGATGTCGTAGCTGGTCGGCTCGTTCGTCCAACTGCCATGAGCCTCTTTGAGTGTTTCGCCTTGGCGCGCCATACCGGAGATGGTCGGCGGCGTGATGTCCATAGGCACTTCGCTGACGATGACCGCCGTCGGTGCCGATTCCGCGCCCTTGACGGCTGGGCCGGTGGCGTTGGCGGCAACCTCTTCCACGACCAGCTCATGTCCGGCGTCGATTGCTTCGGGGACGTAGCTCTGTTCGGTTGCCCTGAAGATTGGCTTGCATTCGCTGCCGCTGCTTGTGCAGCGCTCCCACTGGTAGCTGTATGCGGTCGGTTCGTTGGTCCAGTCGCCATGCTGCTCCATGAGTGAGCCGCCGACCCGCGCCTGGCCGCTGATTGTCGGCGGCGTGACATCGACCGGCACGGCTCCCACCACGACGGCGGTCGGCCCCGACGCGGCCGGCTTGCTTGCACCGCCGGCGTTATGCGCCGTCTCGGCCACGACCAACCGGTGGCCGACATCTTCGCTGGTCGGCTGGTAGTACCCGCTTGTCGCTTCCGGTATCGCCACGCAGCCGCTGTCAGCTTCCGAGCACCGCTCCCACTGGTAGCTGTATTCGGTCGGTTCGTTCGTCCACTTGCCGTGCACCTCTTCAAGCGACTGGCCCTGGACCGCGGGGCCGGAGATGCTTGGCAGGGAGACGTTGACCGGCACTTCCGGCACGACCACCGCCGAGGCCGCCGACACCGCCGGTTGGCTTTCGCCGCCAGCGTTGATCGCCGTCTCGATCACCCGGATGGTATGGCCGACATCGGCGCTGCCGAGCTTGTAGCTCTCTTCGGTGGAGTTCGGTGGAAAGATGCAGCCGCTGCCAGATTCCGAGCACCGCTCCCACTGGTAGCTGTATGCGGTCGGTTCGTTGGTCCATTTGCCGTGCTGCTCGGTCAGTGTCGCACCGGCCCGCGCTTCGCCCGTGATTTCCGGCGGGCTGATGTTGGCTGGCTTGGCGGGTACGACGACGGCTGTCGGTTCACTCATAGCCGGTTCGCTTTCGCCTTCGAGGTTGACGGCGATCTCCTGGACCTCAAGCGTGCTTCCGACATCCTTGGCCACCGGGGTATACGTTTCGCCTTCGGTGTGTTCGATCGGCAGGCAGCTCATGCCGAGGCTGTCGCAGCTAAACCACTGGTAGCGGTATTCGATCGGACTATTCGTCCAGCTGCCGTGGTGCTCGGTAAGCGGTTCGCCTTGCTGGGCGGTGCCGCTGATCGTCGGTGGCGAGAGGACTTCCGGCACCAGCGGATGCGTGCTTTTCAGCGCCGCGTTGATGCCAGTCGTGTCGCGCAGCACTTCCACCGGCACGGCGGTAGCGTGGTACTGCTCGACGGCTTCCTTGTAGTACTGCGTGACGTATTCGAAGCCATCTGGCGAAAACTCCACGTCGATCAGACCTGGCGGTAGCCCTCTCAAGGTGTATTCGCCGCTTGCGTTCGTGAGTACGCAGGGGCCGGGTGCTTCATAGCCTTCGTGTTCGAGCGGGCAAACCGTGATGTTGTTGAGCGCCGCCTTCGTGCCAACACGGATCACCTTGCCGGACACTTCACCACCAGGTTCCAGCGTCGCGTTGATGCCGCTTGTTGTTACGCCTGCCGTAATTGGCAGCTTCTGCCCTTCTGAAAGATGGGCTCGGTTGCTGTAGAACTGGCGAATGTAGTTCAACGAGCTATTGAACGGGTCGGCAAAGCCCACCCGGTATTCATCGGTCGGCAGTTTTTCGATGGTGTACTGGCCGGAGGCTTCGGTTGTCGCACATTCGGTATAGACGTAGCCGCTCACCGCGTACGAGCAGACTTCGACGCCAGCCACGTCAGCGCCAGACTTCGCGGCAGTGACCTGACCGGTAATCTCACCGCCCACGCGCAGCGCCGCGTTGATATCGCCCGTGACGGTGCCTGAACTGGCGATCACCGTTTCGCCTTCTTCGTAGCTACTCTTGCCAGGGTAGTACTGCTCGATGTAGTTCAGACCGTGGGGTGCATAAAACTGCACCTTATAGCTGCCGCTCGCCAGGCCAGAGAGCTGATATTCACCGTTGGACGCCGTGTCGGCGCATCGGTCAATGAACGGCGCACCGACACCATAAGCGCAGACCTGTATGCCCGCAATGCCGCTGGTGCCGGCTTCGTTGGTCACCCGTCCCGTAACTTCGCCCGGCGCCACCATCGCCGCATTGATGCCTTCGGTCGTCGTCGCTTCGCTAACTTCCACCGGGTTAGCATCTTCCAGCGACGACTTGTCGTTGTAATACTGGGTTTCGTAGCTCTGCGAGTTGGACGCGAACTCGACCTTGTGCTTGCCGGGCGCTACGCCAAGCAGGGTGTATTTGCCGTCCGCTTCGCTATCCGTGCACCCTTCGCCAACGCCTTCTGTGCTGAGTGCACAAACCTCGATGTCGCTGACCGGATTGCCGCTCGCGACACTCGTGATCGTGCCGCTAATGCGGCCGCTGGCGTGCAGCTGGCCGTCGATGCCGCTCGTGGTCGTGCCCGTGCTCACGCCGACCAGCGTCGCTTCGTTCGCGTTCGTAACCCCGTTGTAGTACTCGATTGAGTATTCGCCTTCGGTCGGGAAGAAGTAGACAACGTATTTGCCATTCGGTAGGCCGGTGATGGTGTATTCGCCTTCGCTGTCGGTGTAGCCGCAGTGGTAGGCTTCGCCTGCCGGCAGATAGGCACAGGCGGCAGCGTGGTCGAGGGGCGCTTTCCCGCTGGCACTCGTGACTTTTCCGCTGATCTCGCCGCCTTCGCTGAGTGCGGCATTGATGGCTTCGGTCGTGGTGCCGGCGGTCACGGCCACACTGTTGGCTTCTGACGCCTTGGCCTTTCCGTCGTAGTACTGGCTGAGATAGTCGCTGGTTTCGCCGTATTCAGGCGGGACGAACTCGACACGGTAGCTGCCTGTCGCCAGGCCGCCGATTTCGTACTGGCCGTCCGAGCCAGTGGTCGCGCAGCCGCCGAAGCCGTTGCTGATCGACTCGGCGCACACCTGGATTTCCGCCAGCGGCAGACCGCTCGTCTTACTGGTGACCTCGCCCACGATGTGTCCGGGCGCCTGCAGTTCGGCATTGATGCCGGTCACGGCCTCGCCGCCGCTGACCGCGATTGGCGTGGCTTCTTCGAATACGGACTTGCCATCGTACGACTGCTCAAGGTATTCGCTGCCCGGATAGAACCCGACCGTATAGCTGCCGGCGCTCAGTCCGCTGATGGTGTATTTGCCAGCTGCTTCCGTCTCGACGCAGGGCAGGTAGTAGACAGCGTCTGTGCTGTAGGCACAGACCTCTACGCCGCTGACGGGACTATGCGTCGCCGCGGCAGTGACAGTCCCCGAGATCGACGCCAGCGAGCGCATGGCCGCGTTGATATGTTCGGTCGTGGCCCCAGCCGTGACCGTCACCGCATCGGCTTCGGTCGAGGTGTCCTTGCCGCTGTAGAACTGATTTTCGAAGCCGGACTCGGAGAACTCGACCTTGTAGGTGCCTTCGGCTAGCCCGCTGACTTCATAGTCGCCGCTTTCATCGGTAAACGCCTCCCCGACGGTTTCGCCACTGGACGACTCGACCGAGACATAAGCGAACGCCAATGGTTCTTTGCTGGTCGCGCTAGTCACCCGGCCGGTGATCTGTCCGCCCGTCTGTAGTTCGGCATCGATTTCGCTCATCGTAGCGCCCGCCGTCACACTCACGGTCGAGGCTTCACCCAGCGTGCGCTCGTGTTCGTAGTATTCGGGGACCAGATTCTGGCTGCTGGCGTTGAAGCCGACCTTGTAGCTGCCAGTCGTCAGCCGTTCCAGTGCATATTCGCCCTTGGCGTTGGTCGTGGTACTTGTTACGTAGTAGTTATCCGACGAGTCGTAGGCGGTGACCGTGGCGCCAGCCACCGGCTGTTTCGTTTTCGCGCTCGTGATCGTGCCGGTGATCGCGCCGCCTGGCTGCAACGCGCCGTCAATCCCCGACTTCATTTCGCCGGGCGTCACCGCGACCGTGTCCGCTTCGGCTAGCGAGTCCTTGCCGTTGTAGTACTGCGTCAGATAGTTTTCGCTCGAGCTGAACTCTATCTTGTATTCAGTCGCGGCCAGCCCGCTGATCGAGTATTCTCCCTGGGCGTTCGTGGACGTGCATATGCCGAAGTATTCTTCATGCACCGCGTAGCGACACACACTAACGCCTTCCAGCGGCGCCGACGTTGCCGCAGATGTCACCACCCCGGATATCTTACCGTCAAGCTGCATTTCGGCGTCGATATTGCCGCTAGTACTTTCTGCCGTCACTGACACCTCTTCAGCTTCCGCGGCATACACCTTATTTTTATAGTACTGACTGGCATATTCGCCAATGCCGTAGAAATCGACCGCGTAGCTGCCACTCGGCAACGATGTGATGGCATATTCGCCAGACGACCCAGTAATGGCACAACGATATTCTGAGGGAACGGACGCACAAACGTAGACATTCGCCAGCGCCGATTTCGTCGGAGCAGCCGTAACCGTGCCGCTGATTGTCCCGCCCGGCTGCATCGCCGCATTGATATTCGGGGTTATCGCACCGACTGTCACCGCCACCGACTCGGCTTCCGAGTAGTCGCGCTTTTCGTCGTAGTACTGCGTCAGGTAGCTGAGCGGGCTGTCGGAAGGTACGGTGAACTCGACCCGGTAATTGCCACTCGACAGGCCGGGGATAGTGTACGCGCCCGAGGCTTCGCTCTGCACACAGTTACCGCCTTCGCCTTCGAGCGGATACGCGCAGACTTCCAGCCCGGCGATCGCCACGCTCGACGCAGCCGAGATTGCCCGACCAGAAATCTCCCCGCCCGGCACCAACGTCGCATCCACGCCAGCCGTGGTCGTGCCTGCAGTCAGGTTCAGCGCTTCCGCTTCGGTGTACGTTGCCATATCCGGGTAGTACTGGCTGATGTAGTTGAGGCTGCTGCCGCGCGGCGGAAAGAACTGGAGCTTGTATTCGCCGGTGGATAGCCCAGCGATCGCGTATTCGCCGCTTTCATTGGTCAGCGAGCAGTAGCCGAAGAATGGGTACGGGTACGCGGCGGGATAGGCGCAGACTTCGATCCCCTTGACCGCCGCTTTGGAATCTTCGCCGATGACCTTGCCCGTGACCTCCGCGCCGGCCACCAGCGCCGCGTCGATGCTCGGCGTGATCGCGCCTGCCGACACCGACACGGCATGAGGATAGGCCTGTTCGGCGTAATTCAGACCGCTTCCTGACGGTGCAAAGAACGAGACTTCGTAGCTGCCGGCCGGCAGTTCGTCGATCGTGTAACCGCCAGTTTCCGACGTCGTTTTGCAGACATCGGTGTATGGCGGTGCGGTCTCGTAGGCGCATACTTCAATGCCGGCGATCGGTTCGCTTGTTGCCGCCGACGTCACCGTCCCCGATATGCCGCCGCCTTCCGCAGCGCTGGCTGCAGGTGCCAGGCACGCCCAGCTAGCGACTGCCAACAACACCAGCAGTGCGATGCGACGAATAGGATGGCGCCTGGCCACGTGACGTCTACACGCCAGCCTCGCCCTATGACTTCTGGCTTTCCGCAACCGTCCTCGTGCTGTCAAGCTCAAGTCCATCTCCCCGCATTGTTCGCCTGCCTCCGACAGATCCCAGCCAAGCGGCCGGGAAGCCTACACTAAAACCTCCGAGGGCGAAGGCTCGATCCTGCGAGCTCAGCCGCCGCCCTTTGTCTGCAACTCAAACGAGCGCGAGAGTACCGAGCAGTCGGTCGGCTGTCAAGTAGCTGAACAGCTCGGGCTCAGCACGCCTCCCTGATCCGGCCCCGGCCCAGCGACGCCAATCTGTAGACGCGGCGAGACTTTGTTGACGATTAGCGATATGGCGTTACATACACGATCAAGCCGGCAAAGGACGGCGATCCGTAAGCTCGCCGGCAATCTCCTGTCATCGAGTAGCTGCATGACCGAAGAATCTGACCCCGCCGCTCAGCAACGCTTTCTTCTCGCTGCCATCGAACACACCCAAAGCGTGATCGTCTCCATCGAGTCGCGGGTGCCGATGGCCTTGGTGCTGCACGGTTTCCTCTTTGCGGGCCTCGTCGCTACCACCCTCTCCATAGGACCACTGATCACACACGAGCCGTGGCGGGCGCTCGCCATCTGTCTGATCGGCCTCCTGCTCATATCGTTCGTTATCTCTGTTGCGTTGTTCATCGCATGTGTCACACCTCGTTCTGTTGTCCCGAGCGTGAAAGACCCGAGCGAACTCGGCATACCTGAGGGCATCGATCCCAACCTGTTCTTCGTCAGTACGTCCCAACCACGATGGAGCTGGTGGCGTTTTCGCGCCACCGTCAACGATCCGCCCGCTTGTGGCAAGCACCAGAGAATGTGGTCGAGCAACGCTCTGGAAAATATCCCGCATTACGCTGACTTCAGCAACGCACACCTGTCAATGAGCAATGAAGATGTACGCAAGGCGCTCTCCGCCGAGTTGCTCATTGTGGCGACCTTCCGTGCGTATAAGACACGCGTTGCCCGAGTCGGCTTCTTCTGGCTCAGTGTCGAGATTGCCGGCGTCGTCGCGTATCTGGTGGTACTTGGTATCGCGTACCTGTCAAGCTGAGTGGATAGCTCTTGACAAACAGACCGCCTCCAGCGCAAACTGGAGGGGCATGGAACACAAGATATTGGCAGCGACGCTGCAACCACTGTTCATTGACGCGACCGCTGCGACAGACCAAGCCGAACGACTGCGAGCCGGTCTGGAAGATCACACCTCCGTCCTTCCTGCTGACTTCCTCCACGAGTTTGAGGTACTGGTCGAGCAGTTGCGCAATCTCCGCGACGATATTCACGACATCAGTCTTGGTCCCATCGACGACACCGCACTGCCACGCCGTCAGCGTCCAGACAGCGAACGCCCGCCAGTTCGGCTGTGACACAGCGGCGTAGCCAGCTACGGCGCCAACCGATAGCCCACGCCCCACTCTGAGCGGACCCATCCCTCGGCACCAGCCCGAGCAAGTGCTCGCCGCAGACGTGAGGCGTGCGAATCAACGGTGCGGGTAGCACCGTCTGACCTGTAGCCCCATACCTCTCTGAGCAGCTCAGCCTCGGTGTAGACACGGGCGGGATCACGAGCCAGATACACCAGTAGGTTATACTCCCGACGCCGCAGCTCCACCGGCACCAGCCAGTACGTCACGACACGGGCTGCGGTGTCGATCTTCAATCCACCGTACTCGATCAGCGCCGGAACCGGCACCGAGCGACGTAGCAGCGCCCGCACCCGTGCCAACAACTCGGCATAGACAAACGGCACCCGGAGCACGTCATCCGCTCCGGCCTCGAACGCCCGCAGCACGTCAGCGGCGTTGCTACTGTCACTGATCCACAGCACACGCACGGAGGCAGACTTGTCCTCTCCAGCACGCAGCGACCGCAGCGCCTCTAGACCAACTCCACGCTTTACGCCTCGACCGAAGATGACAAGATCGCCCTCGCCGATGCGCTCCAGGCGGTTGACAAGCCGAACGTTGAAACCGTCGAGCACCAGCTCTTCAACGATCGGCTCGTTGGCGCTCTCCGGTCCGTAGACGGCAATAACCGCCGCTGACGGCTGCGGACGCTCTCCCGCCTGCATGTAGGTGAAGTTCTCAGTCCGGCTGGGACTCTCCTAATCCTTGATTTCATCGGCCATCACCGCTGCCCGACTAGCCCACACAAAGTTCTCCAACTGGTGGATCAGTCCGCCGACCCGGAGCCGGTGGAGACTGTCGATCGCAGCCTTGCCGACTGATCGCTCAATCTCCTCGACTGCCATCGGCCGGTGATTGCAGTCAGTAATCAGCAGATGAAGAACGGTCGCGTCCAGCGTGTTCTGCCGCTCGATCGGGTTCAGAGTAGTCTGCTCCTGCATGGGAAGAACTATCCTTTCCGTGCGACGGCCTCGGCGCGGTCATCACCCGTGCCGGGGCCAATCTCGATTTTGACGAGCAGCCAAGCTACCGCTGCTGTCAAGGCCCAACGCCAAGACGCGCCAGAAGCCTCTGCCGAGCCTCCCGACCGACCGGCTCCATCAACAGCTCGACCAAAGTCTCAAGCTCGACTGGAGTGTTTGCAGAAGGTCCATCGGCTTGCACCAAAGTTTCGTTATTCGAACCAAGGTCTTGGTTCGATTTGCTTCCTCTCGCCTGCATTTCTGGAGGGGCGAATGTCGCTAATCGAACCAGGGGGCGTCGACTGGCATCCATCCGGGCCTGCGCGGCCAGCGGGCTTCAGCGTGGATTCGGCGGCACCGGAACGCCGAGTTGCTCGCAAATGGCTCGGGTCAGACCCGGCCCGATCTGCTTGTGCCGCGGGAGAGCCGAGACCTCGCCGTTCGGCCCACGCCAACTTGGCGTGCTTTGAGCCACCCACCTCACGGCATCCATGCTCGCGGAGGTGACGTTCCAGATCGCGACGCTTCACGCCGCGGCGACGAACCGAAGATGCTCCAGATCCTCGCTCAGGCGTCGCCCGGAGAGCTCATCGTCCGGCGTGAACACGGTGCGCAGCGCATCGAGCACGTTCTCTCGCGCCTCCGCTCGCGTACGGCCCTGGCTGAGGGCTCCAGGAACCTCCAGCACCCGCGCGACAATCCAACCCTCCTCGTCGGGCTCGTCGAAGGCGATCGTGAAGTCGATCGAGGGAGCCACGGGCACAGCGTAGCGCGTAGCGTCTGGACGCCGGATGGGCGCAGACCAGAAGTTCGTCACCCAGCTTGCGAATGACTGGCGTTGATCGCCCGTTGGGCGGCGAAAGCCCGTTCGTATGCAGGCCGCGCTTCGCCGCGGGCGACATAGGCGGCCAGTGTCGGAAACTCGTCCAGCAGGCCCGAAGGTCCAAGCCTGAGCAGCACCGACACCATCATGAGGTCGCCCGCGCTGAAGTCCCCGTCGAGCCAGTCGGCATCGCCCAAGCGGGCAGCAAGCTGCACCAGTCGATCGCGAATGCGGTCCTTGACCAGAGGCACGCGCTCTTTGGCCCATGGCTGCTCACCCTCCGCGAACCTGGCGGTCACGAGTTCGAGGATCGCCGGCTCCACGGTGTTGAGCGCGGCGAACATCCAGGTGATCGCCCGCGCCCGCGCATTGGCATCGTCCGGGAACAGTCCCGCATGGTGCTCGGCGATGTGCAAGACGATCGCGCCTGTCTCGAACAGGACGAGATCGCCTTCCTCATAGGTCGGGATCAGGCCGAAGGGATGAAGGCGCAGATGCGCGGGCTCTTGCTTCGCGCGCAACGAGACAAGGCGAACGTCGTAGGGCTGGCCCACCTCTTCGAGCGCCCAGCGAACGCGCATGTCGCGCGCTAGGCCCTTGCCGCCATCGGGCGATCGCTCAAACGCGGTGATGACGATGGTCATCGTGAGACGCCCCTCAGGTTCGCCCCGGTGGCGTTCCCCACGTCGGTCAGGAAGTCCTCCGGCTGCTCGACGGCACCGGCGAGGGACAGCAACAGAGAGGCCGCAGCTTCGCGCACCGGACGATCTGCTCGTCTCGCGGTCAGGGTCACATGCACAGGGACTCAGCCTACTTCGGAAACTCATCGCTGGCCGCCGAAAAAGTCGATCGCAACGGCCTCCTCACTCGGCGAACGCCGCGCGCGCGGCCTGCGCCCCGGCGCTCGACAGGTGGGTGAAGCGATACGTGCCGTCTCCCAACAGCTCGCGCGCGGCCTGCGCCGCGGCGCCGTAAGCGGCGAACGCGAAGCCGCCGCCGACGGAGATGCGCTTCACCCCGATCTCCGCGAGCTCCGCGACGGGCGGCGTACCCGGCCGTGCGAGCACGTTGACGGGGAGTTCCACCGCGGCGAGCAGCGCGCGCAGGTCCTCCGGGCGGTCGAGCGCGGGCGCGTACAGCACGTCGGCGCCGGCCGCTTGATAGGCCTGCAGGCGCGCGATTGTGTCGTCCAGGTCGGGGTTGGCGCGCAGGTAGTTCTCGGCGCGCGCGGTCAGCACGAGATGCACGTCACCGGCGTGCGCCACCTCGGCCGCGGCGGCGACCCGCTCAGCCGCCTCACCGACGTCGTAAAGCCGACGCCCGCGTGGGTCCCAGTCCTCGATCGAGCAGCCGGCGAGGCCGGCGTCGAGCGCACGGCGCATGGTGTCCGCGACGCCGGCGGCGTCCGCGGCGAAGCAGTCCTCGAGGTCCGCCGACACGGGCACATCGGCGCCGGCCACGAGCGCGGCGGCGTGGGCGAGCGACTCCTCGCGCGTGACCCCGTAGTCGCGACGCCCAAGGCTTGCGGCGTAGCCGCTGCTGGTGGTGGCGAGCGCCTGATAGCCGAGTGAGACAAGCAGCTTCGCCGAGCCGACGTCCCAGGCGTTGGCCAGCAGCAGCGGGCGGTCCCCGCGGTGGAGCTCGAGGAAGCGGGCGGCCTTCTCAGCGTGTGCGGTCATGCCGGTGAGCCTCCTGTTTGGCTTGCCCACACCCTGACACACCCCGGCGCACTTGTCCAGCAGCAACCGGACATGTATGACAGAGACTGAAGCAGGCCGAAAGCCGCGAGCTTCCCTGCCTCGACCGTGCCATCCCCACCGCGCCGTCACCTTCTATATAAATATTAATAATTAATATGAGGAGATACGCGCTGCCCTATCCACGGCACACGGCGGGATCTGACCAGCTGGCGCACGAAACCAGCTCGGCGCTGCGCCGGTTTCACGCCGAGGGCCAGGGGCCGCCCGCCCGACGGCACGCTCGCCCAGCGCAACATCGTCAGGCACATCTCGTCGCAGACCGTCACCGTGCCCACGCTCGTGACGTACCCGACCGCCGACCGCTGGATCCGCCCGGCATCGCACGCGGGGCTGGAGCGCCGCGTGCCCGATCTGACCTTCATCGAGGTGGACGGCGCCGCCCACTGGCTGGCCGAGGAGCACCCCGAGCACGTCAACCGGGCGATCCGTGAGCATCTCACGCGCGTCAGCACGGGATGAGCACGCGCGCGGCCAGGCCAGCCAAGTCCGTAGTTTCCACGGTAAGTCCGTCGGTTATGCGCTCATGATGCGGCCCCACGGCGGTGGCAGGATTTCGCCGAAGTCAATGCAAGGGATAGCGCTCCGATTATCGCCTGCGTCTGTAACTGCGGCGAGGGGCGAAGACAAAGGAGACAAAATGTTTCGTTGGACATATGCTGCGCTTGCCGCAGTGGTCGGCGCACTCGTAATCGGATTCGCCACCTCCTCGCTGGCCGCGAGCTCGACGCCGAGAATCTCGGTGAGCGAATTCACCAACAACTTCTCGGCGATGGGCAAGCTGGCGGCGCTGGCCAAAGAAGGGAAGGGCAAGGTGGCGGCGATCCTGCCGGACACCGTCAGCTCGACCCGCTACGTCGAGTTCGACCAGCCGGACATCAAAAAGTCGCTGGAAGCGGCGAAAGTGCCGGGTGGCGACATCATCATCCAGAACGCGCTCGGCAGCGACACCACCGAGCTAACCGACGCGGAGAGCGACATCACCAACGGCGCGACCGTGCTGTTGATGGACCCGCTCGACTCCGGCGTCGGCGCCCAGATCGAGAACTACGCCAAAGCGCACGGCGTGTACGTGATCGACTACGACCGGCTGACGCTCGGTGGCAGTCGTAAGTACTACGTGAGCTTCAACAACGTGCGGGTGGGCGAACTGCTGGGCAAAGGCATGGTGAGCTGCATCTCCGAATGGCACGTCAAGAAGCCCCAGCTCGTCGTCATGCACGGCGCTGTCACCGACAACAACGCGACGCTGTTCTATGAAGGCTACTACAACCACGTGCTGGCGGCGTACTTCAAGTCGCACAAGTACGTGGATGTCCAGAACACCGCCGGCACGTGGGAACCGGAAGTCGCGCTGACGGAGTTCGAGGGAGCCATCACGGCGCACCCGAACATCAACGCGGCGCTGATCCCCAACGACGAGACCGGCGCGCCGATCATCAGCTACCTGAAAAGCCATGGTGTGAAGCCGCACACGTTCCCCACCACCGGACAGGACGCGACGCTGACGGGACTGCAGAACGTGCTCTCCGGCTACCAGTGCGGGACCGTCTACAAGCCGATCTACCTCGAGGCCCAGGCAGCCGTCTCGTTGGCGCTGTACCTGCGCGCGGACAAGACGCCTCCCTCCTCGCTGGTGAACGGCAGCACCACCGACACGGTGGAGAAGAAGGCAGTGGCATCGGTGCTGATGACACCCGAGTGGGTGACCACCAGCAACATGAAGAGCACGATCGTCAAAGACAACTTCGTGCCCACCGCGGAACTGTGCCGCGGCTATGCCAAGCAGTGCAAGGCAGCGGGAATCTGATCAACCACCCGTAGCCCTCGCAGCCGGGTCCCGCCGACGAATCGGAGGGACCCGGCGCCGGGCCGGCGAAGCCATGAGCACCGACCAACACACAGCTGACACGGGCGAGGCCGCCGCCGCCGCGCCGTCGCCCGAGGCGCCGGCGCCGCTGGTCGCGCTGCGCGGCGTCACCAAGACCTTCGGCCCGGTCCAGGCGCTGACAGATGTGGACCTCGACGTCCCCGTGGGCGCCGTCACGGCGCTGGCCGGGGACAACGGCGCCGGCAAGTCGGTCCTGATCAAGACGGTCGCCGGGCTGTGGCAGCCCGACGCGGGCGAGATTCGCTGGGAGGGAAGGCCCGTGCGGCTGCGCAGCCCCAGGCAGGCGGAGGATCTCGGGATCACGACCATCTACCAGGACCTGGCGCTGTGCGACAACCTGGACATCGTCCAGAACATGTTCCTCGGCCGCGAGATCCTGCGCCACGGGCTGCTCGACGAGGTGGTGATGGAGCAGGACGCCAGGCGCACGCTGCAGGAGCTGTCGGTGACCTCCGTGCTCTCGATTCGCCAGCCCGTGCTCTCGCTCTCCGGCGGCCAGCGCCAGTCCGTGGCGGTCGCCAAGGCGCTGATGACCAACTCCAAGCTCGTGATCATGGACGAGCCCACCGCCGCGCTCGGCGTCTCGCAGACCAGGACCGTGCTCGAGCTGATCAGGCGCCTCGCCGGCCGCGGGGTCGCGGTGATCGTCATCTCGCACAACATCAACGACGTGTTCAGCGTCGCCGACAGGATCGCGATCCTGCGCCTCGGGCGACTGGTGGCCAGCGGACCGCTAGCGGAGTTCGATCCACAGACGGTCGTCGAATACATGACGCTGGGGAGCTCGGCGCGCGCCACTGCCGGGCGCACGCAACCCCCGGCGGCCGTGCAGGAGGCACACGGTGAGTGAGCCAGGGTCACCCGCAACGAGCGTGGCCGAGTCCACGCCCCCGGCGGACGAAGCGACGACCGCGCAGCCACCGGCCAGCGAGGAGGCCGAGCTCGCCGCCGTGGCGGCAGCGCCGGAGGTGCTGGCCAGCTCGCTCAGCGAGTATCTACGCGCCTGGCGCCAGCGAATCCGCACGGGCGACAGCGGTGCGCTGCCGATCGTCGTCGGCCTGATCGTCGTCGGCGCGTTCTTCCAGATCGAGCGCTCGGAGTTCCTCACGGCGCCCAACATCGTCAACCTGCTCGTCCAGGCCGCGATCTTCGTCCTGTTCGGCGCAGCCGAGGTGTTCGCGCTGGTGCTCTCGGAGATCGACCTGTCGATCGGATACGTCGCGGGCGTCGCAGCCTTCACGATCGCCGAGCTGATGACCACGCCGGTCAACTTCCCGTGGTGGCTGGCAATCCTCTGCGGGTTCGCCGTGGCCGCCACGATCGGCACCCTGCAGGGGACGTTGATCACCAGGCTGCGCCTGCCGTCCTTCGTCGTCACGCTCGGCGGGCTGCTGCTGTGGGAGGGCGTGATGCTCGAGCTCGCCACGATCGACAAGGCGGCCGTCGGCGGCGTGCTGTCGATCAACCCCGCCAGCCCGGTGTACGAACTGGTCAACGCCAACATGAGCCCGGCGGTCGGCTGGGCCGTGCTCGCCGCCGCCCTCGGCCTGTTCGCCGCGTTGACGCTGACGCGCGCGGCACGCCGGCGCGCCAAGGGACTGAGCGCGCCGCCGCTGTCGATCACGTTGCTGACGATCGCGATCACCGCGATCGCGGGCGTCGCGCTCGTCTACGTGTGCAACCTCAACCGCGGCGTGTTGATCACGCTGCGCGGAGTCCCGTGGGTGGTCCCGTTCGTCGCCATCGTGCTGCTCGCTTGGACGGTCCTGCTCGGACGCACACGCCTGGGCCGCTACATCTACGCCATCGGCGCCAACCCCGAAGCGGCACGCCGCGCCGGCGTCAACGTGGCGCGCGTGCGCACGCTGGGCTTCATGCTGTGCGCCCTGACCGCCGGGATGGCGGGCCTCGTGTACGAGTCGCGCCTGGGCTCGATCTCCACCGACATCGACGGCGGCTCGCTCGTGCTGTACGCGGTCGCGGCCGCCGTGATCGGCGGCGCGAGCCTGTTCGGCGGGCGCGGCAAGCCGCTGCACGCGCTGCTCGGCGGCGTGCTGATCGCCGCCGTGTTCAACGGCCTCGGCCTGATGGGCATCAACGCCGCCGGCCAGGACATCGCCACGGCGATCGTGCTGGTGGTGGCCGCCACCGTGGACTCGACCCTGCGCCGGCGCGGATCCGCGGGGGCGCCATGAGCCGACCCGCCACGCACCCGGCCCGCTGAGGGGAAACCTGCGCCGTCCGCCCTGGGGTCGTCTTCAACCATACGCCTGAACAGTGATATGTTGGTGTAGATGGGGCTCATCCGTCGAGCGCCACACGGATGCCGATGAGCCTTCCCAGCCCCATACCCGTCGACCTCGCCGAGTTGATCGCGGCGCGTCTGCGCGTGATCGGCGACCCGACGAGGATTCGCATCCTCGACCTGCTGCGCGACGAGGAGTTGACCGTCGGTGAGGTCACCGAGCGTCTGGGCACGAGCCAGCAGAACGCCTCCAAGCACCTGGGAGTGCTGCTGCAAGCGGGCATCCTCGCGCGACGCAAGCAGGGCAACAGCTCGATCTACAGCATCGCCGACAGGGGCGTGCATGAGCTGTGCGAGCAGGTCTGCGGCGGGCTGCAGCTGCAGCTCGCCGAGCTGACGGCGCTCGTCGAGGGCACAGGCTGAGCCGCTTCTCCGGTCGGCGTCGCGGCGAAGCACGCGCGCCACCGATCCCGGCGCTCGACAACTGTAACTGTATACAGCTGTATAGTTGTGCTATGCTCCGCGGCATGGCATGCGCGCAGGGTCAGCAGGCAAGCTCATGAGCACCACCATTGCGGCCCCCGCCGTCAAGCGCGCCAAGCCCCCCGTCGAGCACGCGACGCACGTCGGGCCGGTCGGCCGCCTCGGGCGCTACACCGCGACGCATGTCCGCAGGGTGCTCGCCGGGTGGATCCTGCTCGCGCTCGTCCTCGGCTTTTTCGCGCCGCGCGTCGAGCGCGCGCTGTCGGGCGCCGGGTGGGAAGCGAGCGGCTCGCAGTCGGCGCAGGCCCGCAAGCTCATCGAACGCGACTTCAAGGGTCTCGGCAGCTACGGGTTGATGACCGTGGTCTACTCCCCGACCGAAACAGTCGGCTCGCCGCCCTTCCGATCGGTCGTGTCTCGCGTGGAAGCGACGTTGCGCGCAAGCGGCGCCGTCCGCACGGTGCTCGCGCCGGCGCCCGGCATCTCGATCTCGCGCGACGGGCACACCGCGATCGTGCAGGCCGGCGCAGCGCGCGGTCCAAACGAAATGGTCGCGGCCGCAAACGAGCTGAAGGGCACGCTGCACGGGCTCTCGGCGGGTGCCGTTGGCGTCAACCTCACCGGCGCGGCGGGGATGTGGTCGGACTTCAACGCCGCCAACCGTTCGGCGATGCTCAAATCGGAGGTCATCTCCTGGCCGGTGACGCTCGGCATCATGCTGCTCGCCTTCGGCTCGCTCGTCGCGGCCGGGCTGCCGCTGATGCTGACGATGGTCGGCCTGCTCGCCGCCGCCGGCATGCTCTACCTCGGCACGCTGATCACGCCGGTCTCGATCTGGGCGATGAACTTCGCGCTGATGTTCGCGCTCGCGCTCGGCATCGACTACGCGCTGTTCATCGTGATGCGCTTCCGCGGCGCCTTCTTCGGATCGAAGCTCGACCCGCTCGCGGCGACCGCCGTGACGATGGACACGGCGGGCAAGGCTGTCCTGTTCAGCGGCGTGACCGTGCTGATCTCGCTGACCGCCGTGATGCTCGTCCCCAGCCCGGCGTTTCGCAGCATGAGCCTGGGGATCATGCTTGCCGTCGTCTTCGTGCTCGCCGCCACGCTCACGCTGCTGCCGGCGGTGCTGGCCAAGCTCGGCCCGCAGGTGGACAACCTCTCGCTGCCGTGGGTCAAGTCGAACCCGCCCGCCCTGCACCGCTCCCCGCGCTTCGCCGCGTGGGGCGAACGGCTGTGGCGCCACCCAGGCCGCTACGGCATCGCCGCGCTGGTGGCGCTGCTGGCGCTCGCCTACCCCGTCACCCAGCTGAAGACCTCGATGCCCTCGATCAAGGTCGTGCCGAGCAGCGACTCATCGCGCATCGGCTATGACCAGGTCCAGGCTGCGATGGGCCCAGGCGCAACCGGCCCCCTGCAGATCGTCGCGCCCGCAGCACAGGCCACGAGCATCGCCCGCATGGCGGCGGGCGACCCCGGCATCGCCGAGGTCATGCCCACCCAGCCAGGCGCCGCAGGGCTTGCGCTGGTCACCGCGATTCCCCGCCAAGATCCATCGAACCCCGCGGTTGGCGCGACCATCGAACGGCTGCGGCGTGCGCTCCCAGCAGACGCGGTGCTCGGCGGCGCGGCAGCCGAAAACCACGACCTGCAGAGCCTGCTCGCCGCCAAGGCCCCGCTGGTGATCGGCGTGGTGCTGGTGCTCGGCTTCCTGCTGCTGCTGTTCGCCCTGCAGGCCCCGCTGCTCGCCGCCGCCGGCGTGCTGACCAACCTGCTGGCCACGGGCGCCGCGTTCGGGGTGTCCAAGTGGATCTTCCAGGACGGCGACCTGCACTCGCTCCTGGGCTTCCAGCCGCAGGGGTTCCTCGACGCCTGGGGGCCGGTGTTCTTCTTCGCGATGATCTTCGCGATCTCGATGGACTACACCATGTTCCTGCTGTCCTCCGCCAAGGAGCACTGGGACCACAACCACGACGCCAAGGACGCGATGGTGGGCGCCCTGGCGCACTCCGGGCGCGTGATCTTCGCCGCCGCCGGCGTGATGGTCGCGGTGTTCTTCACGTTCGCGCTCTCCGGGCCGCTGCCGCCGAAGGAGATGGGGATCATCCTCGGCGTCGCCGTGCTGCTGGACGCCGCGCTCGTCCGCCTGCTGCTGCTGCCGGTGCTGCTGCGGGTGATGGGCGCGCGCGCCTGGCACCTGCCGCGCTGGGCGCGGCGCATCCTTCCCGACGTGCGCTTCGGGCACGCGTAAGCAGACAAGCGATCACAGGCCGCGGTGACGCGGATCGTGACGCGATCGCATGCGGTGCCACCGTATCCTCCTGGCGGGTGCAAACGCGCAGCTACGTCCTCTACGCCATGCCCGCATCGCTGTACTCGGCCAAGGCGCGTGCGTACCTGCGCAAGCGACGCATCGACTACGTGGAGCGCGCCAACGGGCACCCGCGCTACCAGCAGCACGTTCTGCCCGCGCTCGGCCGGATGATCGTGCCGGTGCTCGAGACGCCTGACGGGCGGCTGATCCAGGACACGGTCGACATCATCGACTTCCTCGAGCGCAGCGAGCCGCCGGCGCATTCGATCCATCCGCCGGGGCCCGTGCAGCGCGCGGTCGCCCACGTGCTCGAGCTGTTCGGTGGCGAGGGGCTGTTGCGCCCGGCGATGCACTACCGCTGGAACTTCGACGAAACCAACCTCCCGTTCCTGCAGCACGATTTCGCGGGCGCGCTTGCGGTGGGCGGCGACGAGCAGGCGCGCGGCGCGGCGTTCGCATACGCGAGCGCCCTGATGCGCAAGGCGACGATCGCGCTCGGCGTGACACCCGCGCTGACCGCGGAGATCGAGCGCTCCTACGCGGAGTTCCTCGAGCTCCTGTCAGCTCACCTGCGCTGCGCCCCCTACCTGCTGGGCGGCCTGCCGAGCAACGGCGACTTTGGCTTCATCGGGCCGCTGTGGGCGCACCTGGGGCGCGACCCCTACCCGTCGCTGATCATGAAGCGCACCGCCTGGCCTGTCTACCGCTGGGTTGAGCGCATGAACGCGCCCGTCTACGACGCCAGCGAATACCTCGACTACCCGCAGGCGTTCTTCCCCGGCGACGAGATTCCCGCGACACTCCGCGCGCTGCTGCAGTACATCGCCGACGAGCAGCTCCCGGAACTGGTGGCGCAGGTCGCCTTCACCGACGCGTACCTCGCCAACGACGCCAGCATCGGCGAGGGCACGGTCGTCGCCGGCAAGCCCTCGCGGCGCGCGATCGGCAACGTGACCTTCGCCTGGCGTGGGCGGGAGATGACCACCAGCGTGCTGCCCTACCGGCTGTACCTGCTGCAGCGTCTGCAGGCCGTGCTCGCCGACAGCGCCGCCGGGGAGCGCGCGCAGATCCAGGCGCTGTTTGCCGCATGCGGCCTGCAGCGGCTGCTCGAGTTGCGCGCGCGCCGGTCGCTCGAGCGCCTTGACAACCGCGAGGTGTGGGGCCCCGAGCAGGAGCCGGCGCTGTAGCGCTGTGGCGCGGGCGGCCGCCGCGGGCGGCCGCTGCGGGCGCACTCGCCGCGGTCGCAGCACGACCGTGCCGTGTTGCGCTCAGGTGGAGCCGAACGGGTCGCCGCTCTGGCGCTCGCCGTCCTGGGGAGCCGCACGGCGGATGCGCGGTGCGGCGTCGACGCCGAACGCGTCGCCGAAGCCCGCGTCGCTCGCCAGCCGCTGCAGTTCGATCTCATAGCGTCGCCGCTCGAACAGCTCGCGCGCGCGCGCATCCGCGCTCGGTGAGCCGGCGGGCGACTGCTCGGCGGGAGCGGCGTCCTCGGCGAGCGCGGCGCGCGCGCGCGTGAGCAGCGACCCGTGCGACTCCATCACGCGATAGGTGCCCGACAAGAGCTCGGTGACCGCGTCGTCGATGTCCTGGGCGAGCAGGTTCACGTCGGGCAGCGCCTGGCGATCGGCGTAGATGCCGAAGCACGCCTGGTCGTTGACGGTGAGCATGCCCACGGACACCGCGTGGTGGTCGGCCAGCGGAACCATCGGGTAGACAGCCTGCAGCTCGCAGCCGAGCATGTACATCGGCGTGGTGGGTCCGGGGATGTTGGACACCACGAGGTTGAATGCGCGTGGGCTGGCGAACAGGCGTGAGAGCGCCTGCTGCACGGTCACCGGCGTGCGCGAGGCGGCCTTCAACACCAGGTCCGAGCCCTCGGGCTCGCCCTCGCGCTTGCAGCGGCTCATGCTCGCATGCACCTGATACAGGCGGCCGAGCGGGTCGGGGTCGTCGCACGGCAGCTCAGCGAACACGAACGAGATGTGGTTGCCCAGGCCGTCGCCCTCGCCGCGCACGTTCACGGGCACCATCACCTTCAGCGCCCCCGGCTGCTCGCCGCGGCGCAACAGGTAGCTGCGGATTCCGCCTGCCACCGCCGCGAGGATCACGTCGTTGATCGTCGTCCCGTACGCGCGCTTGATCGTGCGCAGGTCCTCCAGCGGGCGCTGTGCCCACGCCAGGCGGCGCAGCGGCGAGAGCTCGCCGTTGAGCACGCTCGCGGGCGCGGCGCGCAGCAGCTGGTTGAGCGCACGGCTGGCGCGCGCGACGCCGGCGACCGTCTGACGCGCAGCGGGGCCGGGTGCGCTGGCCATCCGCAGCGGCCACTGCAGCAGGTCGAGCTGCTGGGAGACGAGGTCGCGCAGCCCGCGCGCGAGCACCCGCTCGCTGGCGGGCTCGGGCTCCGCATGCCACTGCCCCGCCTCGCAGGCGGCGGTCTCGGGCGTGGGGTCGAGCAGCATGTACGCGAGCTCGAGCGCGGCGAGCCCGTCGACCATGCAGTGGTGGGTCTTGCCGACGATCGCAAAGCGCCGCTGGGCGGGGTTCTCGCAGATCCACATCTCCCACAGCGGACGGTCGCGACGCAACGGGATCGACATCACCTCGTCGATCAGGCCCTCCAGCGACCCCGGCGCCCAGTAGATGTGACGATCGATGGAGAAGGCCGGGTCGTCGATCCACTCGGGGGCGTGCAGGCTGAGCGGCACCGATGCGAGCTTCTGGCGGTAGCGCGGCGCGCGGCTGAGGCGCAGCTGGATGTGGTCGCGCAGCTCGTCGAAGCTCGGCAGGCGCCCGTCGGCGCCCGCCGCAAACAGCGCCACCCAGCCGACGTGCATGTGCGCGGTCGGCGTCTCCACGGCCAGGAACGACGCGTCCAGCGCCGACAGTCGCGGGCTCGTCATCGCGCCAGCACCGCCCGCGCCGCCTCCGCGGCGGACGGGTGCTCGTGGCGTTCGCTGGGCACGCGCGTGAACGACGGCGGGCTCGCGCGCGTGACGCGCGCGCGCGGGAGGTGTCTGCGCCCCCATTCGGCCGCCAGCGCGAAGTGGATCAGGCGATCGAAGTAGCTGGCCAGCGGCGCCGTGGCGATGCCGCTGCCGCGTAGCGCCACACGCGTCCTGCGGTCGTCGAAATGCGCGCGCATGGCGAAGTAGGGGAAGAAGATCTCCGTGCGCTTGAGCGCGCGGCGACTGCGCTCGTCCTCGGCCGCGCGCACGAGCAGCGGGTGCACGACGCGCACGTACAGCGAGGGCTCGATCAGCCGCGGGAGCGGGCGTTTGAAGAACGTCGTCGCAAGCTGCACGAGCTCGCCGACGCTGCTCGCGTTGGCGCTCGCCGTGAGGTGGAACGTCGCGCCCACCGCCTCGGGACGCTGGCTCAACGCGAAGATGGCGTCGGCGACGTAGTCGACCGGCACGACGTCAACGGGCGCATCGCCGCGCGCCGGCAGCGCGGCGTAGGCGCCGCGCGCGAAGGCGCGCAGCGGCCAGTAGAGCACGTTGAACGAGGCCGTCCAGCCGCTGTCGCTCTCCCCCACGATGATGCTCGGGCGAAAGATCGTCACCGGCAGCTGCCCGCGTGCGCGCGCGAGCAAGCACTCGGCCTCGAACTTCGACTGCTCGTAGGTGTTGCGCAGCCGCTGGCCGACGTCGAGGTCGTCCTCGCTGAAGCAGCCGGCGTGGTCGCCGGCGACGTACGCGGTGGAGATATAGGACACGCGCCGCAGCGCCCCGCGAGCATGGCAGCGCTCGGCGAACTCGAGCACCCGCCTGGTGCCGTCCACGTTGATCGCGCGCGCCTCCTGCGGCTCGAGCTCGAAGGACACCGACGCCGCGCTGTGCACGACCTCGCTCACCTGGCCGGCAAGCCAGTCCAGCCCGCCGCTGACGCCCAGCCCTGGGTGCGTCACGTCGCCACGCACGGCCACCACGCGCTCGGAGTAACGGTGGCCGGGACCGAACAGGTCGATCAGCGTGCGCCGCATGCGCTCGCCGGCCTCGCCGTCGTCGCGGCCACGCACCAGCGCGTACACGCGGCGATCGGTGCGCTCCAAATAGCGGGTGAGCAGCTCCATGCCGACGAAGCCAGTCGCCCCGGTCATGAACACCGCATCAGTTGTCCGGTCCACTTCCCTCCCCGGCCTCGACACGGCCTATAGCATCGCCAACGAGTCGGCGGAAGCATGTCGGGGGCTTGTACGTAATGCACAGCGGTATGTCGCAATCTCCGTACAAATCGCATCGGCGTTGACGTTTGGCCGCCGGCGCGCGCCCATCGCCCAGGCGCGCGCTCACGGCCGCCCCCGCCACACGGCGGCGAGCGGGCGTGAGTGAGTGAGCTCTAAGAGCGGGCTGTGCGCCTAGCGCCGGCTGTCGCGGCGCTGGCGGCGCTGCACCACGACGATCGACACGCCGGCGACGATCAGCAGCACGCCGAGGCCGAGATCCCAGCGTAGGTCAAAGCCGGTGAACGGCAGCGTGGTCGCTTTTTCGCTGGTCGTCGGCGTGGGCGCCGGTTCTTTGGCGGGCGCTTCTTCTTTGGCCGGCGAGACACCCGTGGTGGGCGTGGTTTTGCTGACCGTCGGGGTTTCCTTGTAGCCGGACGTGGGTTCCGAGGCGCCGAGCGCGACGCTCGGCAGGCAGACCACGGCCGCCATCGCCGCGAGCACCGCCACACCGCGCCGGATGCCGGAAGATCGCCTGCTGATTTTCTCCCCGCCGACTGTGCTTGGCCTACTCGAGGCCATGACATCGCTCCGAGTCATGCCAACCTCCGTTTGGTCGCTGCGGCCCGCTGTCCGGGGCCGGTTGTCGTGATCTGGTGTGCAGGTCATCATCTTTCGCCGTTGAGCGGCGCTCGCCTGCCTGCTCAGCGTGGAAGGTCTATCAGCTATCGCGGTCGCAAGCCCCCGTCGGGGCGCTCACGGGCCCGCGTCGCGCGCGCAGCGACCGCGCGACGCCTCGGGCGGTGCCCGTCAGGAGACGAGCACGCGACCCTCGAGCGTGCCGTCTGCCAGCCGTGCGCGCAGCACCTTCTTGTCGAACTTGCCCACGCTCGTCTTGGGGATCTCCGCCACGAACGCGAACTCGTCGGGCAGCCACCACTTGGCGACCTTCTCGCGCAGGTGCTCGACGAGCGCGGGCGCGTCCACCGCGGACTGCTCGCGCAGCACCACACAGCACAACGGCCGCTCGGCCCAGCGCTCGTCGGGCTTGGCGATCACGGCCGCCTCGAGCACGTCGGGGTGCGACATCAGCTCGTTCTCGAGCTCCACCGAGGAGATCCACTCGCCGCCGGACTTGATCACGTCCTTGGAGCGGTCGGTGATCTGCACGTTGCCGCGCGCGTTCACCGAGGCGATGTCCCCGGTGCGCAGCCAGCCGGTGGCGAACTTCTCGTCTTCGGAGGTGTCCGCGAAGTAGCGCGCGGCCACCCACGGCCCGCGCACTTCGATCTCGCCCGTGGCGGTGCCGTCCCACGGGACCTCTGCGCCGTCATCGCCGGCGAGGCGCAGCTCGACCCACGGCAGCGGGCGCCCCTGCATCGCGCGCTCGTCCCAGTAGGCGTCGTCGTGCTCGCGTGCGCCCCCGTCGGGGGTGCGCTCGCGCGGGCGCGAGTAGGTGGCGACGGGGCTCGTCTCGGTCATGCCCCACGCCTGGAAGATGCGCACGTCGTGGCGCTCCTCGAAGTCCTTCATCAGCTGGCGCGGCACCGCCGAGCCGCCGCAGGCCGCGTTGGACAGCGAGGACAGGTCGAGCTCCGGATGCTGCTCGGCGTGGGCGAGCAGGCCCTGGAAGATCGTCGGCACGCAGCCCATCAGCGTGGGGCGCTCGCCGGCGATCAGGCCGGCCAGCGGCTCGGGCTGCAGGTGGCGGTCGGGCAGGATCAGGTCGGCGCCCGCGAGCGCCGCGCCGTAGGGCAGCCCCCAGGCGTTGACGTGGAACATCGGCACCACCGCCAGGATGCGGTCGGCGCGCGAGAGGCCGGTGCCGTCCTTGGCGAGCGTGACCGTCGAGTGCAGGCTGATCGAGCGGTGCGAGTAGAGCACGCCCTTGGGGTTGCCGGTGGTGCCGCTCGTGTAGCACAGCGAGGCGGCCTGGCGCTCGTCGAGCTCGGGGTAGGCGAACGGCTGCTCCCCGCCCGGCGCCTGCGCGAGCAGCTGCTCGTAGGTGATCGCGCCCGGCAGCTCGCCGACGCGCGCGTCGGCGTCCTCGCCCATCACCACGTAGCGCTCGACCGTCTTGAACGTGGGCGCCAGCTTGGCCAGCTGCGCCACCAGCGAGTCGTCGACGAAGATGATCCGGTCCTCGGCGTGGTTGACGATGTAGGTGAGCTGCTCATCGAACAGGCGGATGTTCAGCGTGTGCAGCACCGCGCCCATGCATGGGACGGCGAAGTACAGCTCGAAGTGGCGCTGGTTGTTCCACGCGAACGTCGCCACGCGCTCGCCCTGGCGCACCCCCAGCCCGTGCAGCGCGTGCGCCAGGCGGTCGATGCGCGCGGAGACCTCGGCGTGACTCGCGCGCGTGACGCTCGCACCGTCGCCGCCCAGCGTCACCACCTCCGCACCGTGGTTGTAGCTCGCCAGCCGCCGGCGGAGGTGATTGAGGGTCAGCGGGAAGTCATCCTGCATCAGACCCTGCACCATCTGCGTCATCCCCTTCGCGCCTCCTCCCTCGGCGTCAGCTTGTGCAACGCATCGTAAATGCCACGCGTACGCTGCGCGACGTCTTCCCAGTCGAAGCGAAGCACATACTCGGACGCTTCGGTGACCAGGCGATCGCACAGCTCCTCATCGACGAGCAGACGTTCGATCATCACGCCCAGGTGCTCGGGATCGCCGCCGTTGAACCGCAGCCCCACGCGCTCGCCCACCGGGACCACCTCGCGCAGCCCGCCGGTGTCGGCCACGATGCACGGGCAGCCGGAGGCCATCGCCTCGAGCGCCACCAGCCCGAACGGCTCGTAGATCGAGGGCACCACGCACAGGTCCGCGATGCCGTACAGGCGGTGCAGCACGTCGTCGCCGATCCAGCCGAGGAACGTCCCGTGCTCGCACAGCCCGAGCCGCTGCGCCTGCGCCTTCAGCTCGGCCTCGTGGGTGCCGCTGCCGGCGACCAGGAAGCGCACGTTGCCCACACGCTCGATCACCTCCGGCAGCGCGTCGAGCGCGAGCTGGAAGCCCTTCTCGTACACCAGCCGCCCGACGAGCAGGACCAGCTTCTCGTGCGGCGCGGCGAACTCGGCTCTGAGCGCGCCCAGGTCCCCCGTCGGCTGCAGTTCGCTGGGGTCCACGCCGTTGGGGATCACCGCCACGCGGCGCTCGTCGATGTCGAAGATGTCGGCCACGTGCCCGCGCATGTAGTACGAGCACACGATCACCGCGTCCGCGCGCCTGGCCATCCAGCGCTCGACCGCGTGGATGTGCGACTGCGGCGGGTTCTGCACCCACCCCTGGTGGCGGCCGTGCTCGGTGGCGTGGATGGTCGTCACGTACGGGACCTCCAGCCTGTCCGCCAGGCCCGCGGCGGCGTGCGCGACCAGCCAGTCGTGTCCGTGCACGAGCTCGTAGCTGTGCTCCTGCGCGAGCGCTTCGCCGGCGGCGAGCATGTCGCTGTTCATCTGCTGCACCCACGCCACGAAGCGATCGAGCTCGCGCGGCCAGCTCGGCTCGCGCACACGATGCACGCGCACGCCGGTGCACGCGCCGTCCACGAGCGGCGCGCACGCGCCCTCGCCGTCGGCGCCGACCCCCCGCGTGAGCACGTCCACCGCCTTGCCCTGGCGCGCCAGCGCCTGTGCCAGCTTGCGCACGTGGCGTGCCAGGCCGCCCTCGATCACCGGCGGGTACTCCCAGGAGAGAATCAGCACACGGCCGCTCACGGTGACGGGGACCCTATCTGCCCGCGCGTCCACGGCTCCCCCCGGGTTTCTCATCGCACGGGCTGCGCAGGCGTGCGTGCCGCCACGCGTCACTGCGCGGCGGGACCCTCCTGGGCGGCGAGGTCGAGCTGCAGCTGGCGCGGCGAGGGCAACAGCGGCTCTTCGCTCTGGCGCGGGCGCCCGCGCTTGGCCCAGTGGGCGATCACCTCGCGGCTGCGGCACGAGTAGTAGTTCACGCGCCGGTCGGTCGGCTGGATCGCCAGGCCCCCAGGCGCGGCGCCGGTGACCACCGCGTGGAAGCGCCGCCCGCGGCGATCGACCTCGACGATGTCGCCCGTTTGGATGCCTTCGAGCCGCATGCCACGCAGAATAGGCTTGACGGCGTGCGTTGGCTTGTGGACGGGATGAACGTGATCGGCACGCGACCGGACGCGTGGTGGAAGGATCGTCACGCGGCGATGGTCAAGCTGGTGGGCATGCTCGAGCGCTGGGCGGCGAGCAGCGGGGCGGAGGTCACGGTCGTCTTCGAGCAGCCCCCCTCGCCGCCGATCCGCTCCACGGTGATCGTCGTCGCCTACGCGCCGCGACCGCGGCGCGACTCCGCCGACGACGAGATCGTGCGCCTGCTGCACGCCGAGGCGCAACCGGGCTCCGTGCGCGTCGTCACCTCGGATCTGTGGCTGTCCGACCGCGTGCACGCCGCCGGCGCGAGCGTCGAGCCGGCGGCGCCGTTTCGCGCGCTGATCGAAGACGGCTGATGGCGCCGAGCACCCGCTACACGCGCAGCGACGACGCGAGCATCGCCTACCAGATCGTCGGCGACGGGCCGCTCGACCTGCTGTTCCTGCCGGGCTGGATCTCCCAGGTCGAGCAGATGTGGGAGCTGGCGGCGCTGCGGCGCTTCCTCGAGCGCCTGGCGAGCTTCGGTCGCGTGATCCTGTTCGATCGCCGGGGCACGGGGCTGTCCGAGCGACTGGTCGGCTCGCACTCGCTCGCGCAGGAAGTGCGCGACGCGATCGCCGTGCTCGACGCGGCCGGCAGCGAACGCGCCGCGCTGTTCACCTACCTGCTCGGCGGTCTCGTCGGCACGCTGCTCGCGGCCGAGCACCCCGAGCGCGTGGGCGCGCTGATCATGTACGCGTCGGTCGCGCGCACCGCCTGGGCGCCCGACTACGACTGGGCGCTGACCGTCCCCGAGCGCGAAGCGCTGGTCGAGCGCAACGTCGCCAGCTGGGGCGAGCTGGACAACGAAGGCGGGCGCATGCTCGCGCCGTCGATGGCCGACGACCCCTCGCTGGCGGAGTGGCTGGCACGCGTGGAGCGCCTGGCGGCGAGCCCCAGCGAGGCACGGACGGTGCTCGCCGCGGCGAACGACCTCGACGTGCGCGAGGCGCTCGCGCGCATACGCGTGCCGACGCTCGTGATGCACCGCCCCGGCGAACGGGGCTGGGACGTGCGCCACTCGCGCTACATCGCCGAGCACATCCCCGGCGCGCGCTACGTGGAGCTCGAGGGCATCGACTCCTTCCCCTTCCTCGGCGACACCGAGGCGATCCTCGAGGAGATCGAGGAGTTCCTCACCGGCCAGCGCGCCGGCGCCGGACCGACCCGCAGGCTGTTGACGGTGACGTTCACGGACATCGTCGACGCCACCGGGCACGCGGCCAGACGCGGCGACGGGCGCTGGCGCGATCTGCTCGCCGACCACGACGCGCGCGTGCGCGCCGAGCTGGCGCGCTTTGGCGGGCACGAGGTGAAGACGGTCGGCGACGGCTTCCTCGCGACGTTCGACGGGCCGCCCACGCGGGCGCTGCGCTGCGCGCTGGCGATCACGCGCGTGGCGCGCGAGCTGGGGATGGAGGTGCGCGTCGGCATGCACACGGGCGAGTGCGAGCTGGTCGGCGAGCACGACGTCGCGGGCATGGCCGTGCACATCGCCGCGCGCGTGTGCGCACTGGCGAGCGCCGGCGAGGTGCTGGTTTCGGGCACCGTGTTCGGGACGGTCGTCGGCGGCCCGTTCTCGTTCGCCGACCGCGGCTCGCACGAGCTCAAGGGCGTGCCGGGACGCTGGCCGCTGTTCGCGCTCTCGGCGTGAGCGTGGCGCTGCCTACCGGCCCGGCGGTTCCTGTTTGAATCCACACCAAGAAAGGAGCCTGTCGATGGACTCGCTGAAGAGTGGCGCGCGCGAGGGGCCGCCGAGCACGGTGCGCGCCACGCGGCTTGCAGCACTCGGGTATGTGGCGCAGGTAGCGAGGGCGCTCACGCCCGCGGAGCGGCGCAGGGCTGGCTTGATGTTCACGAGCGTGGCGTTGCTGCACCTCGTCGGGTTCGGCGTGTTCGTCGCGTTCGTCGTGCCCTCGCACTTCAAGGGTCTGGGGGTCGGCGTCGCCGGCCTGGCCTACTCGCTGGGGCTGCGCCACGCCTTCGACGCCGACCACATCTCGGCGATCGACAACACCACCCGCAAGCTCATGAACGAGGGCAAACGCCCGCTGTCCATCGGCTACTGGTTCTCGCTCGGACACTCGACGATCGTGGTCGCGATCGGCGTCGGGATCGTCGTCGCCGAGAAAGCCGTGTACGGCGCCGTCGCGCACGACAACTCCACCCTGGAGCAGTTCGGCGGGATCTTCGGCACGGTCGTCTCGGCGTCGTTCCTGTACCTGATCGCGCTGCTGAACATCGTCATCCTCGCCGGCATCTTCCGCGTGTTCCGATCGATGCGCAAAGGCAACTACGACGAGGCCGAGCTCGAGCGCCAGCTCAACAACCGCGGGCTGATGTTCCGCCTCTTCGGGCGCTGGATGAAGACAATCGACGCCGAGTGGAAGATGTACCCCGTCGGCGTGGTCTTCGGCATGGGCTTCGACACAGCGACCGAGGTCGCGCTGCTGGCCACCACCGCGCTGCTCGCCTCCCAGCGCCTGCCGTTCTACTCGATCATGTGCCTGCCCGTCCTGTTCACCGCCGGCATGAGCCTGATGGACACGATCGACGGGATCTTCATGAACTTCGCCTACTCCTGGGCGTTCTTCAACCCCGTGCGCAAGGTCTACTACAACCTCGCGATCACCGGCCTATCCGTGGCGATCTGCTTTTTCATCGGCACGATCGAGGTGCTCGGCCTGCTGCCGATGGAGCTCGGCGACCTGCACGGTGGCTTCTGGCGCCACATGGAGGTGTTCGACATCAGCAAGGCGGGCTTTGTGATCGTCGGCATGTTCGTCATGTGCTGGGCAACCGCCCTCGCCTACTGGAAGGTCGGGCGCGTCGAGGAGAGGTGGAACGCACGACTACGCGGCGGAGCGGCCGGCTCCGCGCCGCGCGCGTGACTGGCACGCGCGAAGCGCGTCGGTCGGAGGGCTACTTCGACGACTCCTCGGTGCTTCGCAGCGTCCATCGAGAGCGCGTCGTTGCTCTCTCCGGCCCGCGCGCGCTGCTGATGCAGGCCGCTCATCCACTGGCCGTAGTCGGCCTGCTCGCCCACAAGCTCGCTGGATGAGCCATACCAGCGGCTGGCGCGCACCGAGAAGACGATGAACACGATCGCTTTCGGCCGCGTGGCGAGGCCGACCGCGTGACGCGACGCGTGCGCGCGATGCACAAACGCGTATGCGGGCAGCTGACCGAACAGGCTGGCATCTACGCGCCGGGCATGCCCTATCGGGCGGACGATCCGCAGCTGCTGCTGTGGGTACTGTTCTCGCTCGTGGATTCGGCGCTGGTCGTCTACCAGCGCTACGTGCGTTTGCTCTCGCGCGCCGAGAAGACCGCGTTTTGCGAGGACTACAAGGTTGTGGCGCGGCTGTTTGGCCTGAAGCCGAGCTACATGCCGGACGCTGGAGGACCTCTCGACGCCTACCGCGCGCATGCTGGAGGGCGATGAGCGCTATGTGACCGAGTGGGCACGGCGACGGGCGCGCCAGATCGTGCGCGCCCCGCCCGTGCCGCTGTTCGCCCGCCCACTGCTGGAGACCGTGAACTTCGTGACCGTCGCGCTCATACCCGATCCGATTCGCGAGCAGTACGGCTTCTCGCCGCTGCCGCCAGCGCCGGTGCGCAAGGCGCTGGTTGCTGGCGGCACGGATTACGTGAAGCGCGCGGTCATGCCGTTTATGCCGGATCGTCTACGGCTGGTGCCCGAGAGCGCGCGCTGCGGTGCAGCCGATAACACGGGAGGGGGCGCTGGCTATGCAGGGGAGTCACGCAATCGCCGAGCTGCCTGCATGGAGAGCGTCGAACGACTGACCTGCCCAAGCTAGCCTCTGAACACCACATCGTCAACAACGATGTGATCGTCGGAGATGTCGAAGACGGCGAGACGCTTGGTAGTGACGATCTCCACATGGGCCAAAGAAGCTCGCGAACAAGTCGAAAACGCAGCCAAATACGCCCAGGTGCTGATGGGAGGTCGGCAACGAGATGCCTCAAGGGCATCACGCGTTGCGGCGGCGGACCGTAACGCCTTGCGCGATCGCGCTCAGTCCCGCGGGGGTTTGCCGTGGTGGAGGTCGATACGTGTACGAAACCGACTTGGAGTTGGAGATCAGCGACGCGGTTCTTCTTCCAGCGTTTGCGACGACGACGGGGTAAAGAGTGACACAGCTCCTCGCTTCGAGCATGCACAAGGCGCACCTGTCTATGCACGAGCTAGTGCGACAACAGTCTCGCTGCCTGATCGCTCGGAAGACCTCTTGGTCGAGATGACCCGGAGAATATGATTTGCTGCACTATCAGCCTTGCGCTCAAGCTGCCGCCGCGTCAGCACGCTGCTTTCGCCCGAGGGGAAGAATATCGGAACAACCCGGTCGTGAAGATCATGATTCCCGCGCACACGCCTTAGGAGTCGCCTAGCTGTTTTCTCGGGGTCACCATTATAGTCAGGAAGAACCGATACGGCGACATCGGAGCCGCAGAAGACGTCCGCAGCGTGCAAGGGTCGCAAAATACGCTTGGTATCTGTCAAAATACCAAGACGAAGGAGGTGCCATATGGTTACATCTACAGAGCATGCAAGGGTCTTATGCCCGTTAGCAAAACGCCGTTCAATCGATTCTTGTTGTGATCGTTTGGCTCGTGATGTAAGACATTGAAGCATTAGCTCGACATAGGTAGCAAGATCTCGCTCGAAGCAGTAATAGTCAACAGTAGCGAACTGGTTGAGATGCGCTATGAGCTCACATCCATGCTCCCCTCGTATGGAGGCATCTAGCCTCTTATCGTCGATCAGCAGGGTAGTTATCGTGCAGATCCCGGAATGCCTTAGTCTTGTCTCTAGGTGATTCGCGAGCACACAAGAGCGGCTAAGCTCGTCGTGATTCAACGTTCCATCCGATTTGAGCGTCATGTGGCCCAGCTCGATCGAGATACAGGGTTGAGGTTGCATGCGTCTACAGTTTATACAGGACGCTCGAGGATGCGCTCAACGCTTGCGACATGCGTGCTCGCTACTCGATAGAGATACTTAAAGTCCTCTAGCGCCTGCATAATCCGGCCACGATCATCCGTGAACTCCGCACTCTTTCGTTCAGACGTGGCATCAACAGGTGTTGCCATCCGCAAAAGCACATCGTCATAGAGAACGAAATCACGCCAATAGTAGTCGTTCACCTCATCTCGCAGGAGTACGAAGGTGCGAATATTGAGCTCTACGTGACGTTCGAGTGTGGGCCGCAGATCGGCAAGCGCATCCTGATCCAGAATGAAGATGCGCGTCATCTCAACATCCCGCTGGGCAAGCTCTTTGTGCAGCTCGAGATAGCTATCACCAGCTGCGCTCGGCCACCATGGTTCGTCCTGGTAGCTCACGGCGCGGAGGTGCGAGCGGCATTCATCCACGGCCTGCCGAGTCAGATGCGGCTCATCCTCAGGCGTCGAACGGAGAGCCCCATTCGCCATAACGCGAAAGTCAGCGGCGAACTCTTCGAGACGCTCCACCGTTCGCGCGTACATAAAGGGGCTACGTCGATTGAGCCCTTTGACCGACTCCTGAAGCTGTCGAAGCAGATCGTCAACCGCACGGCGCGCCGGTGCTTGGGACGCTTCGCCATCAAGGTTCGCAAACGGGGCAGCAGGATAACCAGCAGCGCTGAGTGTCTTAGCCGGATCAAGCCCTAGCGCTCTTGCTATGCCGAGAACCGCCTCGGCCCTCGGACGCGAGGGTTTTCCTGTCTTGGGGTTGCTTCCGCGCTCGATCGCGCGCAGATAGGGAGCGCTAAGACCAGCTGCCTCGGCCACCTCGCGACCCGAGAGCCCAGCCGCCTTGCGAGCCGCCTCGAGCTGTTGCCCGAGCTGCACCAATTGCTCGTCAGTGGGGGAGGCGTCGTCGCGGGTGCCGTCCATTCGAGCCATATGCAGTCGGAGCCTACCATACGAAGACATGGCTGTCATGCCTGCTACCTAGCGGAACTAACGCAATACTCCTCGCTTTACGCCGTCATCTTGCATGTCATACTTGACGTATGCGCAAATAGTGCTAGCCTTGCCTTGCTTGTGCTCTACCAGGATCCACCTTCCCCTACGCCCTGTAGCTCCACTTCTGCCAGTAAGGCGCACCAGGCAGCAGTCCCCGTCGCGCTTCTCGTGCCCGTCGTTCTGGCGGTCATCGCCGGGGTGCTCGTCTATGGGCTCCATGGAGAGCTGCCTGTTGCTCCGTTCTACGGTCTCGCAGCGGAGATCATCCCGATACTTATGATCGCCTTTGCGCTTGAGGGCCGAGCAACTGAGCTGCTCTCGGACCCTCAGATCAAGGTCTATCGAGCCCAGCTCTTTGTGTTTCTCCTGGGAGGCGAGGTCTTCGCATTGCTTGGGGCTTCCGGAGCGCTACGAGGCGGAGCATCCACGTACTCTTACACGCAGGGCTACGTTGGCGCAGGACATTGGGCGAATGTGATAGCTGCAGGTACTGCGGCTGGATTGGCCGGCGGATTCGCGATGTTGACGGTGCTAGCGCTCTCAGGCCCAGGTTGGCTGTTCTTGAGCTTTCGTCAAGACCCACGAAGTATGCGTGCTGAGTTGGAAGAACTGCGAGCGAAGGCACAGGAGCACCCGCCAGACGCGTCATCCAGCGCATCCCGGTGAGTGCGTGGTCGAGCTTGGTGCGCATCACCACCCAACTCGACCATTACTAGCACGACTCGCGCCCAGCGGCACACACGACGAACACGCCCACCGTTGCTTTCTGACGGCCGCAGTCTCAAATAAGGACCAATTAGTCGGGGCGGCGGGATTCGAACCCACGACCCCCTGCTCCCAAAGCAGGTGCGCTACCAGGCTGCGCCACGCCCCGATACCCACAGGGTAGAGGCAGACGCACCGGTTGGGGTGGAGCGCATCGCCGCCCGGCGCGAACCGCCCGCCCGACGCGCGCTGCTAGCCTCCGCCACCGCATGGCTGACGTCCAACCCCTGCGCGCGCTGCACTACGACCCGGCCGTCGTCGGCCCGCTCGCCGACGTGGTCGCGCCCCCCTACGACGTGATCGACGCGAACCAGCGCGCGGAGCTGCTCGCCCGCTCGCCGTACAACGTCGTGGCCGTTGACCTGCCCAAGGCCGAGCCCGGCGGCCCGGATCCGTACGCGGCGGCCGGAACGCTGTTCGAGACCTGGCAGACCCAGGGCGCGCTCGTGCGCGACGCGCAGCCGGCGCTGTGGGCGCACACCCAGGACTACACCGGCCCCGACGGCCAGGCGCGCACGCGCCGCGGCTTCTTCTGCCGCGTGCGCATCGAGGACTACGGCCCAGGGCGGGTGCGCCCGCACGAGCGCACGCACCCCGGCCCCAAGGAGGACCGCCTGCGTTTGACGCGCGCCACGCACGCCAACATCTCCCCCATCTTCTCGCTGTACTCAGACCCCGCGCAGGCCGCGTGGCAGGCGCTCGCGCCCGCCACCGAGCAGCCGCCGTGGGCGCAGGTCGCCGACGCCGACGGCACCGTCCACCGCCTGTGGCGCACCGGCAACCCCGATGCGATCGCCGCCGTGCAGGCCGCCGCGCGCGACGCCGAGCTGCTGATCGCCGACGGCCACCACCGCTACGAGACGATGCGCACCTACGCCGAGGAGGTCGGCGGCGAGGGCGATCACCGCTACATCCTCATGTGCCTCGTCGCGCTCGAGGACCCAGGGCTGACGGTCTTCCCCACCCACCGCCTGATCGGCAACCTCAGCGAGGCGCAACGCGAGGCGCTCACGCACACGCTGCAGCGCGACTTCCACATCGAGGAGGTGCCGATCGAGCAGATCGCGCCGGCGCCCGGCCGCGGGCGGTTGACGCTCGGCTACATCGACGGCCGCGACGAGCGCCCGCTGCGCTTGACGCTCAAGGACCAGGCGATCGCCGACGCCGCGCTGCCCGGATGCTCGGCCGCCTACCGCGAGCTCGACACCGGCGTCCTGGAGACGCTGATCCTCAAGAGCACGCTCGGCTACAGCGACGACGACATCGCCCACTTCAACGGCCTGTTCTACGCGCGCGACACCGCGGAGGCGCTCGCGATGGTGCGCTCGGGCGACTACGACGCGGCCTTCCTCATGCGCCCCACGCCCGTGGAGCAGGTGCGCGACGTGGCCGCGGCCGGCGAGAACATGCCCCCAAAGTCGACGTATTTCTTCCCCAAGCTGCTCACCGGTCTGCTATTCAACCCGCTTGGCCAGCCGGGGCTGGTCCTATCATGAGCAGCGCATCACACACCGCCGATTCGAGGGGATCGAAATAAATGACCCACACGCCAGGGCTCGCAAGGATGAAGGCCTCGGTGCGCCGCGACGGCGCCACGTACAGGCACACGGTTCAGGTGCGCGACCACCAGCTGACGGTGGACGAGCCGCTGGAAGCAGGCGGTGACGACAGCGGCCCGGATCCCCAGGAGCTGCTGGCGGTCAGCCTCGCCTCGTGCACGGCGATCACGCTCGAGATGTACGCCGCGCGCAAGGGCTGGGACATCGGCCCGGTGGAGGTCGACGCCGAGTACACCCCCGCCGAGCGCGGCTGCCCCACCAAGTTCCAGATCGTGCTCAGGCTGCCCGACAACCTGCCCGAGGACCAGGTCGAGCGCCTGCGCGTGATCGCCGCCAAGTGCCCGGTGCACCGGGCGCTCGACGGCGAGGTGATGTTCCAGGAGCGCATTGAGCGCGTTCACCTGGCCGCCTGAGTCCCCCATCCCCGCCGGCGCCGGCCCGTCCGGCGCGAGCGCCGGCGCACCGTCCCCCGAGGGGGAGCACATCCCCGCGGCCGTGCTCGTGCCGCTGTTCCTCGCCGGCGACGCGCCCACCCCCCACGTGGTCCTCACCAAGCGCCGCGCCGACCTGCGCCGCCACGCCGGCGAGATCTCCTTCCCCGGCGGCCGCAAGGACGCCGAGGACCCAACCCTCCTCGACACCGCCCTGCGCGAGGCCGAAGAGGAGATCGGCCTCCCCCGCGCCCAGGTCAAGCTGCTGGGCGAGCTCCCCCCAACCTCCACGTTCGCAACCCGCTACACCATCCACCCCTTCGTCGCCCAAATCCCCCCAGGCGTGGCCTGGCGCCTTTCCCCCAAGGAGGTAGACGCCGTCCTAGAGCCCCCCCTCAGCGACGTCCGGGCCGGCGCCCGCAAGGTCCCCATCGAACGCCGCGGCATCACCTTCCAAACCGACGCCTACGTCGTAGGCGACCACACCATCTGGGGCGCCACCGCCCGCATCCTCACCCACCTCTTCGAGCGCCTGCAGCCAACCACCGCCGCCGGCCGCCTATCCCTCACCGCCGAGCCCTGACCCAGCCCACAGCCACCGGTCGCCGGCGCACGGCCCCAACCCTCACCCACTCGGATCCGCCACGATCCGAATGTAAGGCTTAGGCTCCTCCCATCCGTCCGGATAGATTTCCTTGGCCTGATCGTTGGAGACGGACCCGGAGATGATCACCTTGTCCCCCCGCTTCCAGTTCACCGGCGTGGCCACCTTGTGCTTCGCCGTCAGCTGCAGCGAGTCGATCACCCGCAGCACCTCGTCGAAGTTGCGCCCCGTGGTCATCGGGTAGACGAGGATCAGCTTCACCTTCTTGTCCGGCCCGATCACGAACACGTTGCGCACGGTCTGGTTGTCCGCCGGCGTGCGCGCCGCCGGATCGCCCGCGGTGTCCGCGGGCAGCATCCCGTACAGCTTCGACACGTGGTAGTCGCTGTCGCTGATGATCGGGTAGTTGGGGGCGGTGCCCTGCGTCTCCTCGATGTCCTTCGCCCACTGCTCGTGCTTGTCCAGCGGGTCCACCGACAGGCCGATGATCTTCACGCCGCGGGCGTCGAACTCGGGCTTCGCGTTCGCCATGTAGCCGAGCTCGGTCGTGCACACGGGGGTGAAGTCCTTGGGATGGGAGAACAGCACAGCCCACGAGTCGCCGATCCAGTCGTGGAATTTGATGTGGCCCTCCGTGGTGTCGGCCTCGAAGTCGGGGGCTGTGTCGCCAAGCTGCAGCGTCATCTGTGGTGCTCCTTTCTCTACACGGCGAGCGTGTGAGCTGTTTGCGGCGGGAAAGCCGGGCCTCCTGGACCCCGCTGCGGAATCCTGATCGGCTTTGGGGAGATTAGCCCCAGGATAGCGTGCCCGGCCGCATCTGCCGAGCCTCGCCGGGTGTGACGTAGCGCGGCCACATGCCGCCCAGCATCATCGTCACGGACCCCATCAGCGCGAGCCACGCGCCCTCGCGCAGCGTGTGCGCGTACGTCCCGCCCGCCAGCGTCGGCAGGTCGATCATGTGAAACAGCGTGAAGCCGGCGGCGATCGCCCCCAGCAGCACCAGCGACCCGCCCGCGCCGCCGGGCAGCGGCCCGCGCGTGCGCACCAGCGGCGCGGTCACGTCGAGCATCGCCAGCGCCCCCGCCACCAGCAGCACGACCGTCATGCCGGGGAGCGCGTGGAACGCATCGACGGTCCCCGCCACCCGGCCGGCCGCCGCGCCCGCGTGCGCGGCGTGCTGCACGGCCACCCCGTACCACGGCGTGACCAGCGACACGGCCACCACGATCGCGCCGACCGCCGACACGAACAGCCCGTATCTGGAGCGAGAACCAACCATGCCTGCGCATGTATCGACCGGCACTTGCGTGAGCTTGACCCCGGAAAAACATCGCGTCAGCCGCCGCTCAGCAGCCCGGCGATCGCGCCGTGCGCGTCGGCCAGCCACGCGGGGACGTCGAGCGGGTCCGCGGTCAGGAACGCGACGGGGATGCTGTTGCGCGCCACCAGCCTGCGCACCACGTGCTCGCCCTGCGCGAGCACGTCCGCCGGCGTGCTCGTCCCGCGTGCCTCGTACACGAAGCCGCGCACGGTCGTGTCGATCGCCTGCGTGAGGAAGAACTCGAGCCGCGCTGTGTGCAGCTCGCGCAACTCGCGCTCGCTGCCCGTGCACGCGCCGAGCAGCCAGCACAGGATTGTGACCCCGTCGAGCGCCCCGCGCAGCGTCGCCAGCCGGTCGGGCGTGCCGATCCAGCACTCGGCGCCCGCCGCCTCGATCGCCGCGCGGCCCTGCTCGCTGCGGGTGCTGATGCGCACCGCGTGGCCTTCGCCGATCAGCTCGCCGGCGAGCGTCCGTCCCCGCCGTCCACCCGCCACGATCAGCACACGCGCCACGGCGGCGCATGCTAGGGGCTAGCATCCGCTGCCGGCCGACGAGCGACCCCGAGCGCGCGCGACGGACCCCCTACGATGACCGACCCCTCCCCCACCGACGAAGACGTCGTGACGATGGACAAGATCGTCGCGCTGTGCAAGCGCCGCGGCTTCGTGTTCCCCTCCTCGGAGATCTACGGCGGGGTGGGCTCGACCTACGACTACGGCCACTACGGCGTGCTGCTGAAGAACAACGTCAAGGGCGAGTGGTGGCGGGCGATGCTGCAGGAGCGCGACGACATCGTGGCGATCGACTCCGCGATCCTGCAGCACCCCAAGGTGTGGGAGGCCTCCGGGCACCTCGCCGGCTTCACCGACCCGCTGGTGGACTGCCGCACGTGCGGCCAGCGCTTCCGCGCCGACCACCTGCAGGAGCTCGCGTGCGGGCGCAAACCGTCCAAGCACCCCGGCGAAACCGACGAGTGCTCGCTCACAGACGCGCGCGACTTCAACCTGATGTTCGAGACGACCATCGGCCCGGTGAAGGAATCGGGCGCCACCGCCTACCTGCGCCCGGAGACCGCCCAGGGGATCTTCATCAACTTCAAGAACGTGCTGCAGTTCTCGCGCAAGAAACCCCCGTTCGGGATCGCCCAGGTGGGCAAGTCCTTCCGCAACGAGATCACCCCCGGCAACTTCATCTTCCGCACGCGCGAGTTCGAGCAGATGGAGATGGAGTACTTCGTCCCGCCCGGCGAAGCCCAGCGGTGGTTCGCGCACTGGCTCACAGAGCGCGAGCGCTGGTATGTCGAGCTCGGCCTGCGCCCCGACCACCTGCGCCTGCGCGCCCACGACCCCGACGAGCTGTCGCACTACTCCTCCGCCACCAGCGACGTCGAGTACCTGTTCCCCATCGGCTGGTCGGAGCTCGAGGGGATCGCCAACCGCGGCGACTTCGACTTGACCCAGCACGCAAGGCATTCGGGCGAGAAGCTCGAGTACTTCGACCAGGGCTCAGGCGATCGCTACGTGCCGCACGTGATCGAGCCCGCCGCCGGCGCCGACCGCGCGACGCTCGCGTTCCTGGTGGACGCCTACGACGAGGAAGCGGTCGCCCGCGAGGGCACCGGCGCGGGCGAGACGCGCACCGTCCTGCGCCTGCACCCGCGCCTGGCGCCCGTGAAGGCGGCGGTGCTGCCGCTCGTCAACAAGGACCGCCAGCCCGAGCTCGCGCGCGCGGTGCACGACGAGCTGCGCGAGCGCGTGCAGTCCGAGTACGACGACGGCGGCGCGATCGGCCGCCGCTACCGCCGCCAGGATGAGATCGGGACACCGTTTTGTCTTACTATTGACCACCAGAGCGTCGAGGACGGCACGCTGACGTTGCGCGACCGCGACTCGCTGGCGCAACAGCGCCTGCCAATCGAGGGCATAGCCGACGAGATCGAGCGTAGGGTCCACGCGCCCTGGCAAACGCCCAAGCTGCGCGGCGTATGACCATGGCGCACGATCTCTTAATAGATAAAAGACTCACCACCCCGTTCACACATCCCGCACGACAAGAGGGGAACCGCCGATGGACTTCGACCTGACCGACGAGCAGCGCCTGATCAAGCAGACCGCGCGCGAGTTCGCGGACAAGGAGATCGTGGTGCAGTCGCGTGAAAACGCGCGCAATCACCACTTCGACATGGAGATGGTCGAGAAGGTCGCCGCGCAGGGCTACCTCGGGGCGATCGTCCCCGAGCAGTACGGCGGCGCCGGCCTCGACTACCTGTCATACGGGCTCGTCGTCGAGGAGATCGGGCGCGCGGACTCCTCCATCCGCACCGTCATCTCCGTGCAGACCTCGCTCGTGTGCTCGGGCATCCTCAAGTTCGGCACCGAGGAGCAAAAGCACACCTACCTGCCCAAGCTGTGCTCCGGCGAGTGGCTCGGCTGCTTCGGCCTGACGGAGCCCGACACGGGCTCGGACGCCGCCAACCAGAAGACGCGCGCCAAGAAGACCGACGGCGGCTGGGTGCTCAACGGCTCGAAGATGTGGATCTCGATGGCCAACCACGCGAAGGTCGCGCTGATCTTCGCGCAGACCGACCCCGCGCTCGGCTACAAGGGCATCGCCTGCTTCATGGTGGACACCGAGCACCCCGGCTACTCGGCGCAGCCGATCGAGCACAAGATGGGGCTGCACGCCTCCGACACCGGCTCCATCTCCCTGGAAGACGTGGAGGTGACGGACGAGCAGATGCTCGGCAACGTCGGCGACGGCTTCAAAGTCGCGCTGTCCAACCTCGAGTCCGGGCGCTACTCGGTGGCGTGCGGCGCGGTCGGCATCTGCCAGGGCTGCGTCGAGGAGTCGGTGAAGTACGCCAAGGAGCGCGAGCAGTTCGGCAAGCCGATCGCCAGCTTCCAGCTCGTGCAGGCGATGATCGCCGAAATGGTGCTCAAAACCGACGCCTCGCGGATGCTCGCCTGGCGCGCGGGCTTCCTCAAGGACCAGGGCCGCCCGAACAGCCTGGAGACCTCGATCGCCAAGCTCCACGCCACCGAAGCGTCGCTGGAATGCGCGAACCTCGCGATCCAGGTGCACGGCGGCGCCGGCTACGTCGACGACCACCCCGTCGAGCGCTACTTCCGCGACGCGCGCGTCACCACCATCTACGAGGGCACCTCCCAGATCCAGCAGCTGCTGATCGGGCGCGCGCTGACCGGCGTGAACGCGCTGGTGCCCGCGTGAGGCGATGACCGACGAACGTCTTTATGAGGCCGGCTCCGCCGGCCGGGGGTCCCAGGTCGCGCCGGCAGCAGTGATCGGCGTTCTGGGTGCGGGCACGATGGGCAACGGCATCGCCCAGCTCGCCGCGCGCTCGGGCGCCCGCACGCTGCTGTATGACCCGTTTCCCGAGGCGCTCGCCAAGGGCACCGAGGCCGCGCTGGCCGGGCTCGCGAAGGAAGCGGCGAAGGGCAAGCTCTCCGACGAACAGGCCGCCCGCGCGGCCGACGCGCTTGAGCCGGTGGAGGACATGGCGGCGCTCGCCGACTGCGAGCTCGTGATCGAGGCCGCACCCGAGCGCCTGGAGCTCAAGCACGAGATGTACGCCAAGCTGTCGGAGATCGTCAGCGAGCGCTGCGTGCTCGCCAGCAACACCTCCTCGCTGCTCGTCACCGCGATAGCAGCCGGCGCCACGCACCCCGAGCGCGTGGTCGGCATGCACTTCTTCAACCCCGCGCCGCTGATGGCGCTGCTCGAGGTTGTCGCTGGCGTGGAGTCCTCCGAGCAGGCGCTCGCGCTGGCGATCGCCACCGGCGAGGCGATGGGCAAGACGGTGATCCTCGCCAAGGACGGCCCGGGCTTCATCGTCAACCGCTGCAACCGGCCGTTTGGCCTGGAGGCGCTGCGACTACTGCAGGAGCAGATCGCCGACGTGCAGAGCATCGACCGCATCTGTCGCATGGAGGGCGGTTTTCGCATGGGCCCGTTCGAGCTCATGGACCTCGTGGGCGTGGAGACCGGCTTTGAGATCTCCAAGAGCTTCTATGAGCAGTCCTTCGGCGAGCCGCGCTGGCGCCCGTCGATGATCGCCGCCCGCCAGGTCGCCGCGGGGCTGTACGGACGCAAGACGGGGCGCGGCTACTACGACTACGCCGCCGGCGCCGGGCCAGGGCTGCATCGCCCCGCGGACCCCGAGCCGCTGCAGAGCGGCGCGCCGGGCGACGACCGGGTCGGCGCCACCGGCGAGGGCGTGGTGGTGATCGCCGGCGAGGGCGTCGTCGCCAACGAGCTGCGGGAGGCCGCGGGCGCGGCCGGCTATGAGGTGCGCTCCCCGCACCAGCCGAGCGGCGGCGTGCTGCCGGCGCTGTTCGTGGACTGCCAGAGCACCCCCGCCGCCAGTCGCGCCGAGGCGCCGGCGGGCGCGCAGCCGGACAGGCGCGCCGCCGGTGCGCAGCCGGACAGGCGCGCCGCCGGCGGGCAGCCGCAGGGCGGCGCCCATGTGGTGCTGTGCGCGAGCGGCTCGCTGAGCGCGCTCGACCCCGGCGGGAGCGCAGTGGGCTTCCACGTGCTGCCCCCCCTCGCCAAGTCCAGCCTCGTGGAGCTGACGCGCGGCGAGAGCTCCTCGCCGGTCGCTGCCGCGCGCGCGGAGCGCTTCTTCGGGGCGCTCGGCAAGCACGTGCAGTGGGTGGGCGACGCCCCCGGCCTCGTGCTCGGCAGGATCGTCTGCCAGCTGATCAACGAGTCGGCGTTCTCGCTCGGCGAAGGCGTGGGCAGCGCCGAGGACATCGACACCGGCATGGTGCTCGGCCTCAGCCACCCGCGCGGGCCGTTCGCGTGGGCGCAGGAGATCGGGATCGACCACGTGCGGGCCGTGCTGGACGCGCTGTGGGAGGAGTACCGCGAGGAGCGCTACCGTCCGGCACCGGCGCTGCGGCGCTTGTAGGTCTCACGTTCGCCGCCTGTGTCACGTTCTACGAGCGTGAGCTACGGCGTCACCCGTCCAATCCGCAGCGGCCCGCGCACCAAGGGCGCACGCGGCGGCCTGCCGCCGTTCCAGCGCTTCATGGACGCCCACCGCGACCACGTGTGGCGCTTTCTCGTGTCCGCCGTCGGCCCGACGGACGCCGAGGACTGCTTCCAGGAGACGTTCATCGCCGCGCTGCACGCCTACCCGCGCCTGCGCAGGGACTCCAACCTGCGCGCGTGGGTGCTGACGATCGCGCACAACAAGGCGATGGACGCACACCGCGCGCGCACGCGACGCGCGGTCCCGGTGGAGGACGTGGCCGCCGTCGACGGCCGCAGCACTTCCCCGCGCACCAATGCCCCCGATGAGACGCTGTGGGGAGCGGTGCGCGAGCTCCCCGACCGCCAGCGCTCGGCGGTGACGCTGCGCTACATGGCCGACCTCCCGCACCGGGACATCGCCGAGGCGATGGGCTGCTCGGAGGAGGCCGCACGCCGCTCGCTGCACGAGGGGCTGACGAAGCTGAGAAAGGTGGTGAGCGCATGACGACCGGCGCGGACAGCGGATTTGCCGAGCTCGAGCAGGCGCTGCGCCGTGGCCGGCGCGCGCGCTCCGGGGAGCGCGAGACGGCAGCCGCACAGGCCGCCGCGCGCCTGAGCGCCCGAATCGCCACCGAGGGTCTCGCCGACATCACCTACGCGCCGGTGGACTCCCCGTTCGGGACGCTGCTGGCGGCGGCGACGGGCAGGGGCCTCGTGCGCCTGGCGTTCCCCGAGGAGGACGCCGACACGACGCTGGAAGGGCTCGCGCGACGCATCTCGCCGCGCATCGTCGAGGCGCCGGCGTCGCTGGAGCGCGTGCGGCGCGAGCTCGACGAGTACTTCGCGGGCGCCAGGCGGGCGTTCGAGCTGCCCCAGGACTGGACGCTGATGAGCGCGTTCGCCCACAAGGTGCTGCGCGCCACCTGCGAGATCCCCTACGGCGGCGTCTCGAGCTACGCGGAGGTCGCGGCCGAAGCGGGCAGCCCGCGCGGCTCGCGCGCGGCCGGCAACGCGCTCGGCTCGAACCCGCTCCCGATCGTCGTGCCATGCCATCGCGTGTTGCGCAGCGGCGGCAACCTCGGCGGCTACGGCGGCGGCCTGGAGCGCAAGCGCTGGTTGCTGGAGCTGGAGGGGGCGCTGTAGCGCTCGGGCGAGAGCCGGGCGAGCTGGCCGGCCGCCCGCTCGCTAGGACGCGGCGTCTGCCGCCGGCGCGTACTGCGCCTCCGCGGGGTCGCCCATCGGCATGCCCTCCGGTACGGGGATGCCGGGCGTGTCGCGCAGGTACCACTCGGCGTCCAGCGCCGCCTGGCAGCCGGAGCCGGCGGCGGTGATGGCCTGGCGGTAGGTGTGGTCGACGAGGTCACCGGCGGCGAACACGCCGGGGCGGTTGGTGCGCGTGGACTTGCCGTCGGTGATCACGTAGCCGTTCTCGTCGACGTCGATCTGGCCGCGCACGAGCTCCGACTGCGGCTCGTGGCCGATGGCGATGAACGCGCCCGAGATCAGCAGCTCGCGCTCCTCGCCGGTGTCCACGTTCGTGAGCCTGGCGTGCCCCAGCGCGCCGTTCTCGCCGGAGCACAGCTCCTTGACGACGTACGGCGTGAGGAACTCGATGTTGGCCTGCGCGCGCGCACGCTCGAGCATGATCTTCGACGCACGGAACTCCTCGCGGCGGTGCACGACGGTGACTTTCGAGGCGAACTTCGACAGGAAGATCGCCTCCTCCATCGCCGAGTCACCGCCGCCGACGATGATCGTGGTGGCGTCGCGGAAGAAGGCGGCGTCGCAGGTGGCGCAGTAGCTGACGCCGCGGCCCGACAGCGCCTCCTCGCCGGCGGCGCCCAGCTTCTTGTGCTCGGCGCCCATCGCCAGCACCACGGTGCGCGCGCGATGCTCGGTCTCGCCGACCCACACGCTGTGCACGCCGCCCGACTCGTTCGCGAGCTCCACGCGCTCGGCCTGGTCGGTGAGCAGGCGCGCGCCGAAGCGCTCTGCCTGCCCGCGGAACTTCTGCATCATCTCCGGGCCCATCACGCCCTCGGGGAAGCCGGGGTAGTTCTCGACGTCGGTCGTCTGCTGGAGCAGGCCACCCCAGGCGAAGCCCTCGATCACCAGCGGGCGCAGGTTCGCGCGTGCGGTGTACAGCGCGGCCGTGTAGCCGGCGGGGCCGCTGCCGATGATGATCACGTTCTCCACCTTCGCTGACGATGCGCTCTCGCTCATGTGCGCTCCTGCGGTACGGGCAGTGTTCGGGGTCGCTTTACTTTATATAGTATAGCTCCCCGCTGTTCTTCGCGCCAGCGGGCGACCGTTTTACGCAGCTGGAAGTAGGCGACGAGCCCCGGCAGCGTCGGCAGCCAGAAGGAGATCGCGCGGTAGGCGAGCACGGCCAGCACGGCGAGGTTGAAGTTGACCCCGAACGCGGCGAACGCGCCGATCATGCCGCCCTCGACGCCACCCAGGCCACCCGGCAGCGGCAGCAGGTTGCCGAGCATGCCGACGAAGTAGGCCATCCAGATGACGGTGAACGGCGGCGCGCTGCCGAACGCGTGGAACATCCCCCACAGCACGGCGATGTCAAAGCCCCACCAGGCTGGTGCCCCCAGCAGGCCGGCGTCGCGGCTGCGCACGAGCTCGATCGCCCCCCGCACGCCGCTGGCGGCGAGCGCGGGCACGGCCGCGGAGCGCGCGACCCCGTGCGAGAAGCGCCCGGCGCCCGCAGCCCATTTGTCCAGGCGCCGCTCGAGGTCCCCAGGCAGCAGCGCGACCGCGCCGGCGACCGCGAACAGGATCACGGCGACGATCGCGGGCACGAGCGTGATCGCGAACGAGCCGCCGCCGGGGAACACGCCAACCGCGAGCCCCACGCCGTCGAGCAGCAGCGAGCCGGCGTAGATCACGTACAGCAGCACCATGAACGCGACCATCCGGGTGGCGACCACGCGCGGCGACATCCCCGAGCGGCGCAGCGCCCAGGCCGTCAACGCCACCCCGCCGGCGCCGGCGGCGGCGAACAGGCGCGTGGCGACGAGGCCGGCCATCGTGATCTCATAGCTCTCGCGCCAGCCGATGTGCGTGGCCGGCTGGGCCGTGGGCGGGTGGGCATTGCCGACGAACACGGCGCGGAACAGCACCACATAGCCGGCGAACGACAGCGTCTCCAAGACCACGCCGACGCCAATCCACCACTTGTCGCCGCCCTCCAGATGGTGCACCGTGTTGCCGACGCCGGCGAGCTGCGGCAGCACGAAGTACAGGAAGCCGACGACCAGCGCCACGAACACCCCGAAGGCGAAGATCTGCCGGCGCGTGAGCAGCACGCGCGGCATCTCTTCGCTGAGCTCCGCCTCCTCGCGCCGCTCCTCCTCCGACATCGCGCTCGTGTCCATCCCCCCTCGCGTCAGGCCGCCTCGTGAGCGATCCGCTCCAGCCCCGCCACCGCGCCCCCGATGCGCCCCAACGCGGGCCCCGCGCGCGGCCCGAGCCGGCGCACCGCCAGCGTGAGCGCGACCCCCGCCAGCAGATCGACGACGTAGTGCTCGCCCAGATACACCAGCGCAAGACCCAGCGTGGCCGTGTAGGTGAAGCCCAGCGCGCCCATCAACGGCCCTGCTTCGAGGAGCAGCAGCGTGGCCATCACGGATGTCGCGAAGTGCAAAGACGGCATCGCAGCTAGGGGATTGCCTCCAAACACACTGTAGAGCGAGCCCCAGCCGTCTTTCCAGAAGTGCTCGCCGTACTCGACCATCAGCCGCCGCACCGACACCGCGTGCCCCTCGAGCTCGCTGGCCGCCCCGGTCGCATACCACGGCGGCGCGGTCGGCAGCACCCAGTACACGCTGGCGCCGATGTCGAACACCGCGTACGTGAGCACCGCCGCGCGCGGGAAGCGCTGCGGGTGGCGCACGAGGATGTAGGCAAGCGCGCCGTGCGGGAAGGCGAACCAGCTCCAGTGCGCCCATACGAGCGCGCGATCGCGCGCCCCCCATTCGCCGTCAGCCGGCGCCCACGCCCGCTGCAGGCGCACCGTCGGCAGCTCGCCGAGCCCGAGCACGCGATCGGCGCGGATCGGGTAGGCGATGCGCACGCGCTGCGCCTGCGCGTCGGTGTCGTCGTGCGGGGACTTGTACTCGGCGAGGTACGCCCACATCTGCAGCGCGCACACCGCCACATCGCGCGTGCGCGAGCGGCGCACGGCCACGCTCAACCCCAGCGGCGCGCCGAAGGCCACCGCCTGCGTGAGCGCCGGCGGCGCGCCGACACGCTTGCGCACGAGCGGCGCCGCGACTCCGGCCACCACCATCCCCCAGGCGGTTGCTCTGATCGCGCTCGACAGCCGCACTGGGCGGGCAGTATATGAGGCAGCTTGCGCGTCAGTCCGAGACGCGCGCGCTGGCGGCGGCGTCCACCAGCGCGCCCACCACCGAGCTCGTCGCATCGGCCTCGGGGTGCCACTGCACGCCGAGCACGAAGCGACGCTCGGATGGCCCGCCCTCCCACTCGATCGCCTCCGGCAGCTCATCCAGCGTGGACACGCCGCTGACGCGCAGGCCCTCGCCCACGCGATCGACCCCCTGGTGGTGGTGGGACTTGGTCGCGTGCACGAGCTCCCCCGCCGCCCGTGCGGCGAGCGAGCCCTCGCTCAGCAGCACGTCGTGGTCGGCGCCGTCGAAGGAGCCGACCACCCGGCGATGCTCGTGGTGGCCGTAGCGCTCGGGCAGGTGCTGCACGAGCGTCCCGCCGCAGGCGACGTTGATCAGCTGCATGCCGCGGCAGATGCCGAGCACCGGCAAATCGCGCTCGATCGCGCCGCGCACGAGCGCGATTTCGAAGGCGTCGCGCTCGGGGACCGTGCCGACGGTCTCCGGGTGCGCCTGCTGCTCGTACGCGCTCGGGTCGATGTCGGCGCCGCCGGCGAGCAGCAGCCCGTCGAGCAGCTCGAGCGCTTGCTGCGGGTCCTCCACCAGCGCGGGGTCGGGCGCGAGGATCACGACCATCGCGCCGGCGCGCAGCACCGCCTGCACGTAGCCCATCGGCACCAGCGCCGCCTGCTGGTCCCACACGCTCCATTTGGCCTGCTCGAGGGCCGCGCAGATGCCGATCACGGGACGTCCCATGCCGCACACCATAGGATCACCGCGAGCCGAACGCGAGCCGGGAGGGAAAAGATGAGCCAGTCGAACGTAGAGCTCGACACCGTGAACATCCGCTTCGACGCAGGGGCGGCGACGATCGAGCTGAACCGACCGCAGGCGCTGAACGCGTGGAACGCCCAGCTGGGCGCCGACCTGCTGAGCGCGGTGGGCACCTGCGCGACCGACGAGGACGTGCGCGCGATCGTGGTGACGGGCGCCGGCCGCGGCTTCTCCTCGGGCGCCGATCTGCGGGATGTCAGCGGCGGCAAAGCCACGGCCGACGGGCGCCCGGACGTGTACGCGACGCTCACCGAGCGCTACCACCCGATCATGAAGGCGATCCGCGAAGCGCCCAAGCCGGTGCTCGCGGCGGTCAACGGCCCGGCGGTGGGCATCGGCTGCTCGCTGGCGCTGTGCTGCGACTTGATCCTTGCGGCCGAGAGCGCGTACTTCCTGCTGGCGTTCGTCAACATCGGCCTCGTGCCCGACGGCGGCTCCTCGGTGTTCGTGCCCACCCGCGTGGGCATGGCGCGGGCGATGGAGCTGTCGATGCTCGGCGAGCGGCTGCCCGCGCTGCGCGCGCTCGAGTGGGGGCTGATCAACCGCGTGGTCCCCGACGCCTCGCTCCTGGAGGAGGCCGGTGCGCTGGCCGCGCGTTTGGCGGGCGGCCCGACGCGCTCTTACGCCGGCGCCAAGCGCCAGCTGAACAGCTGGCTGTACGCGCGCATGGACGAGCAGCTCGACCTCGAGGCGCGCCTGCAGCAGGAGTCGGTCGCCAGCGCCGACTTCATCGAGGGCGTGAGCGCGTTCATCGAGAAGCGTCCCGCGCGCTTCTCAGGCCGCTAGGAGCGGGCGATGCACGGCGACCAAAGCCTTGTGGCAATCGTTATCAAGCGCGTTCAGGGCGAGCGTGAATAGAATCCCCGCCGCCTTGAGTCACGTGCTCCCCTCAGCGCTCAACCTGTTCGCGCCCGTCAAGGGCGCCTCGCCCAACGCGAAAGAGATCCACGAGCTGTACGTCATCACGCTGGTGATCGCGCTGATCATCTTCTTCGCGGTCGAGGGCGCGCTGGGCTACGCGCTGATCAAGTTCCGCAAGCGCAAGGGCACGGTCGCCCAGCAGATCCACGGCAACACGCGCCTGGAGATCGGCTGGACCTCAGCGGCGGCGGTGATCCTGCTGGGGCTCGCGATCCTCACGTTCATCAAGCTGCCCTCGATCGAGGACCCGCCGAACTCCGGTCCGGAAGGGCTGTCGCTGAGCGACGTCAGCGAACCGGGGGACCTGCTGTACGCGACCAGCCAGCAGAAGCTGCCGCCGAACAAGAAAGCGCTCGAAATCACGGTGATCGGCCGCCAGTACATCTGGCAGTACGTCTATCCCGGCGCCAACGAAGCCGATGGCCTGGGTGCGCCGTACTCCTATGAGGAAATGGTCGTGCCCACGAAAACCACGGTCGAGCTGAACATCGTCTCCGAGGACGTCGTGCACTCGTGGTGGATACCGGAACTGGGCGGCAAGTTCCAGGCGGTGCCCGGCTACCACAACTACACGTGGTTCAAGGTCGAAAAGCCGGGCGTCTTCCACGGGCAGTGCGCCGTGCTGTGCGGGCGCGGGCACGCGCGTATGATCGCCACCGTGCGCGCCGAGGAACCGGCCGAATTCGAAGCCTGGCTGGCGCACCAGAAGCAGCTGATCGCGCAGGCCAACGAAGAAGCGGCCAAGGCGCGCAAGAAACTGAACACGGAAAGCGGCGCGGGAACCGTCGAGAACCCATAGGAAACCAGGAGACCAGCGGACTACATGGCCACCTACGCAGCCCCCATCCCCCAGGTGACGGCCCACCGCGCGGAGCGCGAGGGCCAAGGCTGGACGAGTTGGATCACGACCACCGATCACAAGCGGATCGGGATCATGTACATCGTCACGACCTTCATCTTCTTCTGCCTCGGGGGCACGGAGGCGTTGATGATCCGCCTGCAGCTGGGCGCCCCGAACAACACGCTGGTGACGCCGGAAGTCTACAACCAGCTGTTCACCATGCACGGCACGACGATGGTGTTCCTGTTCATCGTGCCGATGATGGCGGGCTTCGGCAACTACTTCCTGCCGCTGATGATCGGCGCGCGCGACATGGCCTTCCCGCGGCTGAACGCGCTGTCCTACTGGCTGCTGCTGGCCGGTGGCATCGTCTTCTACGCCTCGGTCTTCTGGCACCCGCCGGAAGCGGGCTGGATCAGCTTCATCCCGCTGGCCAACTCCGTGTACTCGCCGAGCGGCGGCGAGGACGCGTGGATCTACCTGATCCATTTGACCGGCCTGTCCTCGCTGCTGGGCGCGATCAACTTCTACGCGACCGTCGCCAACATGCGCGCGCGCGGCATGAGCTGGGGGCGGCTGCCGCTGTTCGTGTGGGCGATCCTCACGTACTCGGTGCTGCTGATCCTCGCGCTGCCCGTGGTCGCGGCGGCCGTCACGATGCTGCTCACCGAACGGCACTTCGGCACCCACTTCTTCGATCCCACGGAGGGCGGCTCGCCGGTCTTGTGGCAGAACCTGTTCTGGTTCTTCGGGCATCCCGAGGTCTACATCATGGTGTTGCCCGGCTTCGGCATCATCTCGGAGGTCCTGCCGGTGTTCGCGCGAAAGCCGATCTTCGGCTACAAGGCGATCGCCGCCTCGACGGTGGGGATCGCGTTCCTCGGCTTCCTCACGTGGGCGCACCACATGTTCACCGCGCCGATCCCCGAGGCGATCCTGGTGTTCGTGATGCTCAGCTCCTACCTGATCGCGGTGCCGACGGGCGTGAAGATCCTCAACTGGATCGGCACGCTGTGGCGCGGCGCGATCGAATTCACGACGCCGCTGCTGTTCTGCGCGGGCGCGATCGCGATCTTCATGATCGGCGGCATCTCCGGCGTGTTCCTGGCGACGTTCCCGATCGACTGGCAGGTCAACGAAACGTACTTCGTGGTGGCGCACCTGCATTTCGTGCTGCTCGGCGGCGCGGTGCTGCCGATCTTCGCCGCGATCTACTACTGGTTCCCGAAGATCACCGGGCGCATGCTGGGCGAACGGCTGGGCAAGCTCAGCTTCTGGCTGATGTTCCTCGGCATCCTGATCACGTTCATGATCCAGCACGCCATGGGCCTGGAAGGCATGCCGCGGCGCATCTACGAGTACGACAACGTCGGGCACCTCGCGCTGTACAACCTGATCTCCACGGTCGGCGCGTTCATCATCGCCGCCGGCGTGATCTCGACGATCGTCAACGTCTGGCGCAGCCTCAAAGTCGGGGTGATCGCGGGACCGGACCCGTGGAAGGCGAACACGCTCGAGTGGTTCACGAGCTCGCCGCCGCCGGTGAACAACTTCGACGTCGTCCCCGTGGTACGCTCGGCTGAGCCGATGAAGGACATCCGCCACGAGGTGCAACGACGGACATCCGGAGCGGGCGCCACGGTGCCGGCGGGAGCGACGCAGGTCGGAGCATAAATGAGCTGCGCGGCGCTCGCGGGTGCAGCGTGAGCCCCATGCCGCCCACCTCGACGGCCGGCGCGCTGGAGCCATCCGGCCTCGCGCTGAGCGCTGCCCGCTCCTCGCGTACGCTGGGCCTGCTGGGCGACTACCTGGAGCTGACCAAGCCGAAGGTCCAGTCGCTGCTGCTGTTGACGACGATCGCCACCATGTACGTGGCGGGCGACCCCTCGCCGCTGCTGGTCGCGCTCACCTGCCTCGGCGGCTACTTGTCGGCCGGTGGCGCGGGCGCGGTCAACCACTGGTTCGACCGCGACATCGACGCGCGCATGAAGCGCACGGCCGACCGGCCGATCCCCTCCGGCCGCGTCTCGCCAGCCGCGGCGCTGACGTTCGGGGTGGCGCTCGCGTGCCTGTCGGTGCTCGAGCTGTCGCTGTGCGTGAACCCGCTCGCGGCGGCGCTGTCGTTCTCGGGCTTCGTCGGCTACGTGGGCGTGTACACCGTGTGGCTGAAGCGGCGCACACCACAGAACATCGTCATCGGCGGCGCCGCCGGCGCAGTGCCGCCGCTGGTCGGCTGGGCGGCGGTGCACGGGTCGGTGAGCGGCGTCGCGGCGATGCTGTTCTTCATCGTGTTCTTCTGGACGCCGCCGCACTTCTGGGCGCTGTCGCTGCTGATGAAGGACGAGTACGGCAAGGTCGGCGTGCCGATGCTGCCGGTGGTACGCGGCGAGGCCGAGACGCGCAGGCAGATCCTGCTGTACGCGGTGCTGCTGTACGCGGTCACGCAGCTGCCGTTCTGCGCGGGCGGCTTCGGCATCATCTACCTGGTGGCGTCGATGACGCTCGGGCTCGGCTTCGTCGCCGGCGCCGCACGGCTGTACCGGCGCGCCGACCGGCGCTCGGCGCTGCGCCTGTATCTGTACTCGCTGGCCTACCTGGCGCTGCTGTTCAGCGCGATGGTCGCCGACCGCCATCTGTAGGTCGCGCGCTGGCAACCACCGGCGGGCCGAGAAGATATGATCTGCGCGCTATGAGTCGTCGCCTTGCCATGAAGAACATCCGCACCGCGCTGATCGTGGGGGCGATCTGCATGTTCATGTTCGGCATCTCGTTCGTGGTCGCAGCCGCCTACCTGTCGTGAGCTCACTCGACCCAGAGCTCCCCCCCGTCGGCGAGGAGATCCACCTTCCCGGCCCGAGCATCCTGCCGCTGCTCACCGCGGTGGGGATCACGCTCTCGCTGATCGGCGTGACGACCTTCATCGAGTTCACGTTCGCCGGCGTGATCCTCACCGTCTGCTGCATCTGGCGGTGGGTCAAAGACACCCGCCGCGAAATCGACGAACTCCCGCTCGACGAGCACTGAGCCGCCGGCCGACGCGAACGCCACGCGCCGCCCGCCGTGGTGGTGGCAGCCCGCTCCCCAACGGGCGTGCCACCTCCCCTTTACCCCACGGCCACCCTGGTCGGCACAGGGCAAATCGCGCCATCATCGGTCCAGCAGCGCACGACGTCACGGACTGACAGGATGCCGACCGTCTCCCCCCGCTCGCACACGATCAGGTGGCGAAAGCCTCCCCGCACCATCGCGGCGGCAGCCTCCTCGAGCGACCAGTCGGGCGCGGCGAACACGACGTCGCGCGTGCGGTGGTCGGCGACGCTCTCACGGTCGGGGTCCTGCCCCGCGCCGATCGACATCAAGATGTCGCGCTCGGTGATGATGCCGGGGCCGTTGCCGTCGGGGTCCATGACCACCGCCGCGCCGACCTGGCGCTGCGCCATCAGCCGCGCGACGCCGCGCAGCGTATGACCGGGCCCTACCGTCAGCACCATCTCCGTCATCCCGTCGCAAACCTGCATGCCCTCACCTCCAGATCCTTGCAACGATTGTCGCAATCTAGTGGTTTATGCCCGCCCCGTCAAGGCGCCAAACACTTCCGCCTGCCGCTCGCGCGAGCGCTGGGCGGGCCTCGGTTCGTGTGCCCGCTGAGATAGAGTTGCGCGCATGAGCGTCAAACAGCGTTACCGCCTGCGCAGCCCCTCCTCCGGGCGCGAAGTGGTGATCGAGGCGGAGCCGGAACGGATCTACCGCGACCGCGAATCTGGGGAAGAGCTGGAGATCGTCGGCAAGATCCTGCCGCTCGCCCCGTCGCACTCGCGCCTGCCGTGGTCGGTCGAGAACCTGCGCTTCTGCCCGTGGTGCAGCCAGCACTCCCAGAAGGACCTCAACGACTGCCCCACGTGCGGCAGGCGCATGGGACCACTGTGAGAGCTCGCGCCACCGTCGCCGCGTGCGCGGCGCTGCTGTGCGGTGTCGCGCTGGGAGCCTGCGGGAACACGAGCGTCTCGGACACCGTCCCCAAGAGCACGCCCGAAATCACGCCGCCGACCGACACCAGCGCTGAAGCGGCCGCCGCGAAGGCGAGCTCCACCGCTACGAGCACCACCAAAACGACCGCCAAGAGCAGCGAAAGCCCCGCCAGCGGCGAAGCCGCCGCGGGCACCTCCACCGAAGCCTCCTCCAGCCCGGCTGCCGCCAGCCCCACGAGCGAAGCAGGCGGCGCGTCCGCCGGCGAACCCGCCAAGGAAGCCGCGCCGACGGAAGCCACCAAACCGAGCGAAGCGGAATCGTCACCCGCCGCCAGCCCAACGGGCGGCGCCAGCGCGCCGTAGCGCGGGCGCCCGCAGGCTGCCCACGCTACGACCAGGCGGGCTGGCTAGCGCTTGCTGGCGGAACCTTTGGCCGTGCCCTGCTTCTTGTGCTTCCTGTGCTTCTTGTGCACCGTTGACGGCTTGGGGTTCAGGCGGTCATAGTCGCCCTCGGCATCCGGTCGGCAGCCGGTCGGGCGGCCCAGGTCGAACGGCCCGGAGATCGCCTGCGTGATCACACCCTTTTCGAGGTACGCGTAGGTGACCGTCAGCAGCGGATCGACGCGCGGCTCCTTGCACAGCTTGGTGGCGATCGAGAACTGGCCGGTGATCGTGTCGTAGCCTTCCTTCGTTCCACCCGTCGTCCCGGCTGGAGGCGTTGACGGCGTACCCGCCGGCGGGCCGCCCACGCAGTTGAGCGCGTAGCCCGGCACTTCTCCCGAGCACTCGAACGTGTCGCCCAGCGGGCCGCCCGTCGCGTTGCTCGTGACGGTCGGCTGGCTGGCGAGTCCCGTCACCGGAACCTGCGCCTGCAGCTGATAGCCGGTGATCGGGCCGGTGCAGTAGAACTTGTAGCGCACCTGCTGTTCTTCGTTGCCCGCTTCAGGTTCCCCGGCGGCGATGCTGCCGAGGCAGTTGTAGTTGTTGGGGTTGCTTTCTTCCGCATGGCCGACGGCCGCCGTCGCGAGAAGCAGGGCAAGAGAGCCCACGATCGCGGCAAGCCACCATGTCGCTTTGCGGTGGGCTGTTTCGATTGGGTGCAACGGGTGTCTCCGTTCTCGAGTGATGGTGTCTGTCAGCGCCGCAGCAGCTTTTCCATGCTCTGCTTTGGCGCAGTGGGATCAAACGTGGCCGTCGACTTCACGCCCTTGGCCACGAAAGGTGAGATCAGCAGCACGCCCGCCGGCGGCTGCGAGGTCAGCGTCGCGTTCGCCGCGCCGGCCGGCAGTCCGCTCTCGGCCGGGGCCGAGAGCGAGGCGAACGTGATCACCACCAGGCCGCTTTCGCGATAGCCGGCCGTGGCGGTGATCGTCGGCAGCGTCGCCTGCAGGAATTCGTCCGCCGCCGTCAGCGCACCGGGCGCATCTGCCGCGCACGAGGCGCCGGCGGCGCCTTCCCCCTGCGGGGACGCAGCGTCACTGGTGGGGGATGCCGGGCACGGCGGCTGCACGATCGTGTCCACGAGTTGCGGGGGCGTGCTCGCCGCGAGCGCCGTCTCGTTGGCGAAAGCGCCTGCTTCGAGCGCGGACCAGCCGCTCAGCAGCGTGCCCGCGGGGAGTGCGCTGCCCGTGATGTACGGCGCGGCCGAGGCATGCGCGGCGAGTTCGCTGAAGCTCGAGTTGCCGAGCTCGATCAACCACACTTTCGTCACCGGCGGCAGTGGCGTCGTCTTCGTCCTCGTCTTCGTGGTGCCCTTCGGGGCGCTCCCCGCCGGCGTGGTCACTTCGCTCGACGGCGAGACTTCCGTGGAAGACGCTTCCGCTGTGCTTTTGCGGTGCCTGCGTCTGTGCCTGCGCTGCGGGGAGGCGCCGGATTCGCCTTGCGCGCCAGGCGTCGGCGCCGCCGCCGGCTGGGTGCTGCGCGTGGCCTGCGCACCCGCGCGCAGCAGCGACGGCAGCAGCGGCAGCAGCTGACCGACCGCGAACGAGGGGCTGGGGGCAGGACCGATCGCGGCGCCCACGACCACGCCGATCGCCAGCATCGCCGCCGCCAGCACCGCGGTCAGGCGCCTTGGCGGCGCGCCTCCGCTCGACGGCGCGCCTTTCCTATCGGGGTTTCGGACTTTACGCATAAATAAGCTAATGTCGATCAACTCTATCGACATCTGCTATGTTCCGCAACTCGACGCTGTCAAGCGATTGTCAATCGACCCTGAAACGGAGCCTCACTTCATGCATCGAATTCGCCGTCTCTCCGTCGCCCTCGCGGTGACTGGCGCGCTCGGGGTTGCGGCACCTGCGGCCGCCAACGCCTCCGCGCTGGTCACCATCAGCGGCGCGACCTCCTCCTACCCGCTCGTGGCCCTACTCGCGGCCAAGTACAACAAGCTGCACCCGAACAAGATCAGGTTCAAGATCACCCAGGGCGGCACGACCGTCGGCCTCAACGACGTCAAAGCCGGCAGCGTCACGATTGCGGACGTCGCCCAGGAACCGACCAGCGCGGACGCCGGCCTGGACTTCTACCCGATCGCCAAGTACGCGATCTGCGTGGTCACCAACAAGTCCAACCCCGTCAGCAACCTGACCACGGCACAGATCACCTCCATCTTCACCGGCAAGACCAAGGAATGGGGCTCCGCACTGGGCGCCACCGCCACCGGCCCGATCGACGTGTTCACACGCACCTCCGTCGCAGGCGTGCTGACCAGCTTCAAGTCGCTGCTGCTGGAAGGCAAGAGCGTCGTCTCCAGCGCCACCGAAGAGGCCACCGAGGGGCTGATGCGCCAGGCCGTCGAAAGCACGCCCAGCGGGATCGGCTTCCTGTCCAACTACCAGGCCAACAAAGGCGGGCTGAACGTCGTCAGCGTCGGCGGCGTGGCCTGCAACCAGACGACTGCTGCCGCCGGGCAGTACCCCGGCGTGTCGGTGTTCTGGGAGGTCACCAAAGGCCCCGCCACCGGCGCCGCCGCCGCGTTCATCCACTGGATCGACTCCTCCGCGGCCGCCAAGAAGATCATCGCCAGCCAGTGGGTCGTGATCCCGCCGAGCTGAGCGGACGACCCGGAGGCAAGCCACGCATGGCTAATGGAGAGCGACTGACGGCACCGTGGCCCTGCAGAGGCTGAAACGGCGATGGCCCTCCTAGAAAGGCTGAAACGGCCCTGGCCTGACCACCGCGCCGAGCGCATGCTCGGCGCGGTGTCGCTTCTGGTCGGCGTCGCGATCATCGCGATGGTCGTGTTCGTCGTCACGCGTGCCTGGCCGATCTTCCAGCACAACGGGATCAGCTGGTTGACAGGCGGCGCGAGCCTTGAACAGGAGTTCGCGCGGATGAGCGCCGCCAGCGCCAGCCCGACGGCCGCCGACTACCAGCTGCGTGCATGGCCGCTGATCTACGGCACGCTCATCACCACCGTCATGGCCGTCGTGCTGGGCCTGATCGTCGGGTTGCTCGCGTCGATCTTCATCGTCGAGCTCGCGCCCGCGCGCGTATCACGGGCCGTGATCCCGATGGTGCGCCTGCTGGCCTCGATCCCCTCGGTGGTCTACGGCCTGATCGGCATCCTCGTGCTGGTGCCCTACGTGGGCAACCACCTGGTCACCGAACACGAGCGCAGGGCGATGCAAGGCACCGTCCAGCTCACCGGCGCCGGCCTCGGCGTGACCGTGGTGATCCTCACGGTGATGATCACCCCGATCATGATCGCGCTCATCTGCGAGGCGCTCGTCGCCGTGCCGAGCTCCTGGCGCGAGGGGGCGGTAGCGCTCGGCCTGAACCCACTGCGGGCCGTGCGCGCGGTGACGCTGCCGGCGATCCGCCCGGCGATCGTCGCCGCTGCCGTGCTGGCAACCGCCCGCGCGCTCGGCGAGGCGGTGATGATCCAGATGGTCTCCGGCGGCAAGAGCTTCGCTCCGCGACCGGGCGACGGGATCACGTTCCTGTGGGAGCCGCTGCGCACCCTTGCCTCAGCGATCGTCGACTACCGCGAAGGGCTCGCCTCGCCGCCGCTGAAAGCGGCGATCTACTCCTTCGCGCTGCTGCTGCTGTTCGCCGCCTTCGCGATGTCGATCTCCGGCTACCTCGTCAAGCTGCCGCTACGCAAGTACCAGACGCGCGGATGAGCACTCCCGAGACAGGCCCCGCCTCATCGTGGCTGTGGAGTTGGCGCGACGTGCGGCCCGCGCCGGGCAAGGGCGGCGGCCCTGGGCGGGGCCGGCGCTCCTCGCCGCTGAGCTGGCGCTGGGGGGATCGCCTGGTGCTCGTGCTCGCGTGGCTCGTCGGCGGGCTGCTGTGCTTGATCGCCGGCTCGATCGTCGTGTACATGGGCGTGCGGGGGATCGAGTACCTGAGCCCGAGCGTCATCTTCAGCCATCCGACGATCGCCGAAAACGGGGCCACGTCGGGCGGCTTCCTGGACCCGCTGCTCGGCACCATGCTGTTGACGGTGATCGGCATCGTGCTCGCTCTGCCGCTCGGGCTGGTGTGCGCGACGTGGCTCGTCGAGTACGGGCGACCAGCGTGGCTGGCGCGGGTGGTGGAGTCGAGCATCGAGATCGTCGCCGGCACACCCGACATCGTGATCGCGATCTTCGGGCTCGCGCTGTTCCAGGTCAGGCTGCTCGCTCCGCTCTCGGTCACGGCGGAGGGCGGCGGGGTGTTCGGCCGCTCGTTCATCGCGGCCGGGGCGCTGATGTCGCTGCTCGCGCTGCCGCCGATCTACACCGCAAGCCGTGATGGGCTCCAGGGGGTGCCCAGCCACATGCGCGAGGCGGCATTCGCGCTGGGCAAGACGCGCATCACCACGATCCGCCGGGTGCTGGTGCCGAACGTGCGCTCGAACATCGCCACCGGCGCCGTGCTCGGGATCAGCCGCATGATCGGCTCCACCGCGATCGTGCTGATCCTGCTCGGTGGATTCGGGCGCTTTGAACCGCAGGGAGCGATGCCCGCGATCGGCCTGTTGCGCGGCACGGGCTCCTCACTGACCAGCTACGTCTACTACAACTCCCCTGCGGGTGAAGGCGTAGCCCCACAGAAAGCCTACGCCGCCGCCTTCGTGCTGCTGATCTTCGTACTCGCGCTGAACCTGATCGTCGAACGCATCGGCCGCTCGCAGGCCCGCGCTGCAGGGCTTGCCAAATCGACGCCGGGCAGCTAACCTCATTGATCTGATGGCCAAAGTCCAGTCGATGGAGATAGTGCACGATGCTCTCGCGGCGGTGCCGCCGGTGCGCACGATCGTGCTCGACCGTCCGCCCGCGCCGGTGCGCCCGCTGCCCGAGCGCTTGGCGGTGCGCGCGCCTGCGCCCTCCACCTCCGGGCCAGAGCGCCTGACGCTGCGCGACGTCGGCATCGCCTACGCCGGCAAGGAGGCCGTGCGCTCGGTCTCGCTGTCGATCCACCAGGGCGAGGTGCTCGCGCTGATCGGCCCCTCCGGCTGCGGCAAGACGACGCTGCTGCGCACGCTCAACCGGCTCACCGAGCTGACCCCCAGCGCGTCGCGCACCGGGCAGATCCTGCTCGACGGCGAGGATGTCCACGAGCTCGTGGACACGACGCTGCGCTCGCGCGTGGCGATGGTCTTCCAGCAGCCCAACCCCTTCCCGATGTCGATCTTCGACAACGTCGCGTTCGCGCTACGCGAGCAGGGCCGCAGGCGCCCCGGCCGGCGCGAGCTCGAGCCGCTCGTCGTCGACGCGCTGCGCCGCGCGGGACTCTACGACGAGGTGGCCGGCGAGCTCGACCGTCCCGCCCTGCGCCTGTCGGGCGGCCAGCAGCAGCGGCTGTGCATCGCGCGCGCGATCGCGCCCCGGCCGGAGGTGCTGCTGATGGACGAGCCGTGCAGCGCGCTCGACCCCATCTCCACGGGCGTGATCGAGGAGCTGATCGGCGAACTACGCCGCGACCTGGCGGTGGTGATCGTCACCCACAACCTCCAGCAGGCCCAGCGCGTGGCGGACAAGGTCGCGTTCATGTACCTCGGCGACCTCGTCGAGTACGGGACCACGGGCGATGTGTTCGAGGACCCGCGCGCGGAGCGCACGCGCGAATACGTACGTGGGGCGTTCGGGTGATGCCCGCCCGCCTCACGCCCGCCAGGAGGTGACGCGCGCGATGACGAACCTCGCCCCGGTGCCCTCCGAGAGCTCCACCTGCACGCACTGCGGCGCGCCGCTGGTGGCCGACCAGCGCTACTGCCTGTCCTGCGGACAGCCGTGCTCGCCGGTGCGACTCGCGTTCCTGGACGTGCTCGACGCCGAGCGCCAGCCACAACCGGGGACGGGCCTCGTGCCCGCGGCGGCGGTGGCCTACGCGCCGCATGCGGAACCCGCCGGCGGAACCGCGTGGGCGCGCCGCTACACGCCGCTGTTCGCCGTCGCCTCGGTGCTGCTGCTCGCGCTGCTCGTAGGCCTCTTGGTCGGGCACTGGGTCAGCGAGAGCAAAGGCACGAACGGCCCGACGATCGTCAAAGTCGAAGGCCTCGCCGGTGCGCCGCTGGCCTCCGCGGCCACCACCCCGCCCCCCACCGCCACCACGCCCCCCAGCGCCACGGCGGGTAAATCGGCCACGTCGCCCAAGAGCGAAGAAGCCAAGGAAGAAGCCGAAGCGAAGGCCGAAGAAAAGGCCGAAGCGAAAGCGCCCGCCAAAGCCCCGCCGGCGAAATCGCTGAGCGGCTCCGAAGCCAGCAAACTGGAAAAGACCACCGGCAAGGCCAAAGAGCGCGAACTCTCCAAAATCACCACCGCGCCGGTCGAAGTCAAATGAGCGACTCGATGTCCGAGCTGCGCGAGCGCCGCCGCGAGCTCGCCGAGCGCGTGGCCGCGCTCACGTGGGATCTCGGCGGTCTCGCCTACGAGATGGCGATCCGCGACCACTACCGCCTCGACGTGCTCGCGCGCAAAGCCTCCGAACTGCAGGAGCTCGACGCCGAGCTGGGCGAGGTGCAGCGGATGCTCGCCAACGCCGAGGCGGGCATCCACGGCCAGTGCCGCGCGTGCGGCGCGGTGCACTCGCGCGGGGCCGCCTACTGCTGGCACTGCGGCGCGCCGCTGCTGCGCGAGGCGCGCCCGACGCTGCACACCGAGCAGACCGGCTGAAAGACAGGCGCGCGCGCGCCGCGCGGGCGCCCTACGGGGTGGAGATCTCCGTCGCGCTGTAGTCCAGGCGCGCCGTCTGGTAGAGGCAGTAGTACTGCACGGCGCTGCCGATCGTCGTCTGCACGCTCTGGGCGCTAGTGCTCCTGCACCCGCTGCGCGGCCTGCTGGCGCGCCACGAGGTGGTGTTGGCGAAGTTCAGCGCCAGCGCGGGCGCCCACGTGGGCACGGCCAGCGCGACCACGTAGCCCTTCTTGATCGGGATCGTCGTTTCCAGCGGGAACTGGGCGGTTTTGCCGAAGTAGGGCGCGAGCTTGACCATCGGGCTCTGCGCGACGAGCTTGTAGGTGAGGTTGGGCTTGGGCTGCGGGGCAAGCACGGCGATGCCCGCTTCCGCTTCGCCACCCTCGTTGGTGTCCAGGTACTTGATCTGGGTGGCGTTCGGCTTGCCCTGGGTGATCGTCCAGGCGACGATCGTGCCTTCACGCGGCGCGCTCAGCAGGCTGCGCGTGCTGCCGACCTTGACCTGGAAGCCGGTCGTGCGGCTGACGACTTCGCAACTGGATGGGCAGCTGGGCACCGTCGCCGGGGTGGTTTCCGCGATCACCCCCACTTCCGTGATCGTCGCCGGCGCAAGCGCGGGCAGCGCGAGCGCGATTGCCCCGCTGGCGAGCACGGCCATGGTCATCCGTCGCATATGTGCCATTGAACACGCCTCCACAGCCGATGTAGCGGTCCCAGTATTTCGCTACCGAGCGGACAGTTCCTGCGCGGCAAGCGCGATCTGCTCCGGATCGCCCTCACCGGGCACCCACGGAAGCCGCAGCGGGTCGCCGTCGTAGCGGGGGATGACGTGCACGTGGAAGTGAAACACGGTCTGCCAGGCGGCTGCGCCGCAGGAGTTGATGAGGTTGACGCCGGCCGCACCCAGGCGCTCCTTCTGGCGGGCGGCGAGGCGCTGGCTGGCGAGCGCGACCGCCTGCAGGTCCTCCGCCGTCACGCTCAGCAGGTCGGGAGAGTGCGCGCGCGGGATCACGAGCGCGTGCCCGCGCGTGGCGGGCGCGATGTCCATGAACGCGAGCGTGCGCGCGTCTTCGTCGACGATCCTCGCGGGCAGCTCGCCGGCGAGGATCTTGCAGAAGATGCAGCTTGGGTCGGCCATGCGCGGCGCAGATCCTACGCCAAGCGCAGCCGCGCGAGCGCCTGCGCGCGCGTGGTGATCTCACCGGCGTACTGTGCCGCGGATAGCTCCTCCAGCAGCTCGCCCACGCGGGGGCCGGTGGGGATGCCGAGCTCGCGCGCGAGCTCGTCGCCGCGCAACAGCGGCGCGGGCGGTCCGTCCGCGCGCCAGCGCAGCGCGTCGGAGAGCACGCCGCGGGCGAGCTGCAGGTGCGCGTTGACGGCCTGCTCGGCACGATCGCCACGGGTCGCCAGGCGGTCGGCGATCGACAGCAGCGTCACGTCCACCTCGACCGGCTGGCACGCGCGCAGGTAGGCGAACACGCTCCGGCGCGCCAGCGGCTGGGGCTCGTGGACGAGAAACCCGAGCCGCAGGTGGTTGCGCACGAGCGCTGCCACGTGCGCGCGCAGGCGCTCGCTGGCGCGCAGACGCTCCAGCGCTTCACGCGCCAGCTGGGCGCCGCGCACGTCGTGGCCGATGAACGTCACGCGCCCGTCGGCCGGGCGCACGGCACGCGTCAGCGGCTTGGCGGCGTCGTGCAAGAGCGCGCCCCAACGCAGCGCCTCGCCGCGTGTCAGCTCGTCCGCGAGCGGCTCCGCCAGCAGCGCGTCCACCTGCTCGCGGTGGCCCGCGAGGCACGCGTCGAGCTCCGGCGTGCCGGCGCCTGCCGTCAGCTCGACCGTGCGGTCGAGGACCTCCAGGGTGTGGCCGTAGACGTCGAGGTGGTGAAAGCGGCTCTGCTCCACGCCGCGCAGCGCCTCCAGCTCCGGCAGCACGATCGCGCTCGCGCCGAGCGTGTCCATCAGCGCCAGGCCGCGGCGCACCTGCTCGGAGGCGATGATCCGCCGCAGCTCGGTGAACACCCGCTCGGCCGCGACGGTGCACAGGCCGCACGCGTGCTCGCCGGCGCTGCGCAGCGTCGCGGCATCGACCTGCAGGTCGAGCTCGAGCGCGATGCGCACGAGGCGCAGCACGCGCAGCGGGTCCTCGGCGAACGCGCGCGGGGCGACCATGCGCAGGCGCTTGGCGCGCAGGTCGGCGATGCCGCCCAGCGGGTCGACCGGCGCGCCGCCGGCGATCGGCTCGGCGATCGCGTTGATCGTGAAGTCACGCAGTCGCAGGTCCTGCTCGATCGTCTGGCCGCGCAGCGGCTCGAGATCGACCTGCCAGGCGGGCTCGCGCGCCACCACCCGCCAGCTGCCGAAGTCCTTGGACAGCGCGAAGCACGCGGCGCGGCGCGCCGCGCGCGAGACGGCGCGTGCGGCGCGCTCGGGGTCGCCGTCCACGACCACGTCCACGTCCCCCGTCTCCCTGCCGAGCAAGCGGTCGCGCACGGCGCCGCCGACCAGCCACGCGCGACTGTCCGCGAGCGCGCTGCGCGCGACCTCGACGCCTGCCTGCTTGCGCCCTTCAGGGTGCGCCCCGTCACGGGGTGCGCTCACGTCGGCGGCCTGCCGTCGCGGTTGTACACGCGCGTCACGCGCGGCGTGAGCGCGCACGTGATCTCGTAGTTGATCGTGTCCAGGCGGCGGGCGAGCTCCTCCGCGGTGATGCGCTCGCTGCCCTGGATGCCGATCAGGACCGCACGCTGGCCGCGCAACTGCTTGGCCTGCGTGTCGGCGCCGAGGTCGACGGTGATGCTGTCCATGCTCACCGTCCCCACCAGCGGGTGACGGCGCCCGCCGATGAGCACGTCCGCGTTGTTGGACAGCGCGCGCCGCCAACCGTCGCCGTAGCCGATCGGCAGCACCCCGACATGGGTGTCCTCGTCGGCGACGAACTGGCGCCCGTAGCCGGCGCTCTCGCCCTTGCGGCAGAGCTTCACCTCGGCCACGTATGAGCTCAGCTCGAGCGCCGGCTCGAGCCCGCGCGCAGCGGGGTCTTTGCCGAAGGGGTCCATGCCGTAGATGGCGATGCCGCAGCGGACCATGTCGAAGTGCGCCTCGCGCTCGCGCATCGTCGCGGCGCTGTTGGCGGCGTGCACGATGAGCTGCGGCTGCGCGGCCTTGATCGTGCGCGCCCAGCGCGCGAACTGCGCGAGCTGGCGCGCGAAGAAGCCGCCGTCGTCGAGCTGGTCGGCGGTGGCGAAGTGCGTCATCACGCCGGCCAGCTGCACCCCTTCGCGCTCGCGCGCGGCCAACGCCACACGCGTGGCCTGGTCCTCGTCGCGGGTGCCGAGCCGTCCCATCCCGGAGTCCAGCTTCACGTGCACGCGCCCGCCGCCCGCGGCCGCCACCGCCTGCACGTAGTCCTCATCCCACACGACCACGTCCGCGTCCAGCGCGAGCGCCTGCTCGAGCTCGGCCGGCGTCAGGGCGCCCATCACCAAAATGCGCGTCTCGCGCAGGCCCGCTTCGCGCAGCTCACGCGCCTCACGGGCGTCGGCCACCGCCAGCCAGCTCGCGCCGCCGGCGAGCGCGGCGCGCGCGCTTTGGCTGGCGCCGTGTCCGTAGCCGTCGGCCTTGACCACCGCACACAGCTGCGTGCCGCCGTGCAGCTGCGTGCGCAGGCGGGCGCAGTTGCGCTCGATCGCCGCCAGGTTGACGCTCGCCTGCGCCCTTCCCGCCGAGTCCGCATCCACACTGTCGCGTTTGCGTCCCTCAGGCTTTGCCTGCTCGATCGTCATGCTCGTATCCCTCCCCGGTGCGGCCGTCATGGCCGTTGACGCTGTGCCCGCGGATCAAACACCATGCGGCGGGCGGCTGGCAGCGCGGTGATCACGTCTGAGGCGATCACGCCCTCAGCCACCCCCACGCGCCGCGCGGCCGCGCGGCCGGCCTGCGCGTGCAGCGTGACGCCGGCGGCTGCCGCGGTGAAGGCGTCCAGGCCCTGGGCGAGCAGCGCCGCGATCACGCCGGTGAGCACGTCGCCGGTGCCGGCGGTGGCCAGCGCGGGGCTGTCCCCCCGGCTGACGGCGAGCACGCCGTCGGGCCGGGCGATCAGCGTGTCGTCGCCCTTCAGCACCACGACCGCGTCGGCTTGCGCGGCGGCCGTGCGCACGTGGTGCAGGCGCGCGCGCTCGACCTCCGCGCTGTCGATCCCAAGCAGGCGGCCGAGCTCGCCGGCGTGCGGCGTGAGCACGGTCGCCGCGCGCCTGCCGGCCAGCTCGCCGAGCCTGCCCGCGTGGGCGTTCAGCCCGTCGGCGTCCAGGACCAGCGCCACGTCTGCTGCGCGGGCGAGCGTGCGCGCGAACGCGACCGCGCCGGCGGCGCGGCCGAGCCCCGGTCCGAGCGCGAGCGCGCCGCCGCGGGCGCTCGCCTGCTCGACGAGCTCCACGCCCTGCGCGACCAGCGAGCCGTCCTCGTCGGGCAGCCCGCGGGTCATCATCTCCGCCGGCCCCGCCGTGGCGAGGATGTCCTGCAGCGAGGCGGGCACGCACGCGGTGACATACCCGGCGCCCGCCCGCATGCTCGCTTCGGCGGCCATGCGCGGCGCCCCCGTCAGCCCGCGCGAGCCGCCGGCCACGAGCACGTGCCCGGAGACGAACTTCGTCGAGGAGGCGTTCCTGCGCGGGAGCAGCGCGAGCAGCGCCGCGGGAGCGATCAGGCCGATCTCGCTCGCGGCGGGCGCGCCGCGCGGGATGCCGATGTCGAGCGTCTGCACCTCGCCCGCGTAGGACTTGCCCGGCCTGATCCACAGCCCCGGCTTGGCCGCGTGGAAGGTGACGGTCACGCTGGCGTGCACGGCCACGCCGCGCACCTCGCCGGTGGAGGCGTCCACGCCGCTGGGCACGTCCACGCTCACCACCGGCGCCGGCGCGCCGTTCAGCGCTGCGATCGCGTCGGCGACCGCGCCGCGGGGCGCACCGGCGAAGCCGGTGCCGAGCAGCGCATCCACGAGCGCCGCCTGCGCGTCCAGCAGCGCGGGTGCGGCGACCGGCTGCTGCGCGTCGGTGGGCTCTGCGCCGGGCGTCCACGGCGCCCCGTCGAGCCGCAGCGGCTGCTCGCCGGGGAGGCGTTCGAGGTTCACGCGCGCGTCGCCCGCGTACTCTTCGGGGGGCGCGACGCACACCACCGTCGCCTGCCTGCCGCCCTCGCGTAGCAGCCGTGCCACGACCAGCCCGTCGCCACCGTTGTTGCCCTTGCCGCAGAGGACCGTCACAGGCCCGTCCGCGGCGATGCGCTCGAGTGCGCGCACGACGCCCGCGCCCGCGCGCTCCATCAGGTCGAGGCTCGCCACGCCCCGCTGCTCGATCGCCCAGCTGTCGGCCGCGCGGGCGGTGTCCGCGTCGAGCAGCGGTTCCAGCCAGGGCGCCAGCGAGCTCACGTATGGCGATGCTAGATGGTCGCCCGCCGCGGGCGCTGGCGACGGGCGTGCACGCGTGGAGCGGGAGGGCGCGCACGCTAGCCTCTGCGCATGTGCGGAATCATCGCCGTGCTCGCCCGGCGCCCGTCGGGAACCGAGCCGGACATCGAGCGTAGCCTGAGCCGTCTGCAGCAGGCGTTCGGGCGGCTGCGCGCGGGCGTCGAGCGGCTGGACGCCGCCGGCCTGTCGGCGGTCGCCGACGAGCTGCAGGAGCTGGACGGCGAGCTGCGCGGCCCGCTCGGCGCGCTCGCCCTGCTGCGCGCGCCGGAGCTCGCGGATGTCGTGCGCCTGGAGCAGCAGGTGGGCCTGCTCGACTCCCTGCTGGTGGAGGTCGAACGCGCCTTGGACGCCGGCGAGCGCAGCTGGGCGGCGGACGAGCTCGAGCAGGGCAACGCGGTGATCGTGCGCCTGAAGGACCTCGTGTGGGCGCTCGGACGCGACCGCACCGCGACCGCCCGCGGGACCGCCGGCCTGATGGACGGCGCGGAGGTCTCGCGCACGACGCTTTGCGCGTACTGGGCGATCGAGGTGGCGCTGTCGGCGATCGATCGCCTGGAGGTGCGGGGCAGGGACTCCGCCGGCCTGCACGTGCTCGTCGCCGGCCACGGCATCGATCTGCAAAGGCACGAGACCCAGGCGCTGCTGGCCGCCCGCGGCAATGAGCTGTTCACGTCGATGGCCGTGCGCACGCCGGGCGGCCAGCTGAGCTTCGTGTACAAGGTGGCGGCCGAGATCGGGGAGCTCGGCGAGAACACGCAGGCGCTGCGCCGGGCGATCACCGGCGACGCGCTGCTGCGCCGCGCGCTGGCCGGCGAGACGGCCACGGTGACCGTCCTTGGGCACACGCGCTGGGCGAGCGTCGGCGCGATCTCCGAGCCGAACGCCCACCCGCTGAACGGCGAGGAGAGCACCGCCGTCGCAGCGGCGCCGTACGTGGTGGGCGCCGTCAACGGCGACATCGACAACCACCATGAGCTGCGCGCGGCGGAGGAGCTGAACCTGGCACGCGAGATCACGACCGACAGCAAGGTCCTGCCGGTGCTCGTGTCGCGGGCGCTCGCGCACGGCGCATCAGTCGACGAGGCCTTCTGCGCGAGCGTCGCACGCTGCGAGGGCTCGGCGGCGATCGCGCTGAGCGCGGCCGACACCCCCGACCGCCTGCACCTGGCGCTGCGCGGCAGCGGACAGTCGCTGTACGTGGGGCTGGCCGGCGATGCGTTCGTCGTCGCCAGCGAGGTCTACGGCCTGGTGCAGGAGACGGCGCGTTATCTGCCGATGGACGGCGAGGGCGCGGACGGCGCGGCGGGCCAGGTGGTGGTGCTCGAGCGCGAGCACGCCGGGACGCTGGACGCCATCGCGCGCCGCGGCTACGACGGCGCGCCGCGGCCGCTCGCCGAGCGCGAGCTGTGCACGGCGGAGATCACCGCGCGCGACATCGATCGTTCGGGGTTCCCGCACTTCCTGCTGAAGGAGATCTCCGAGGCGCCGCGGTCGTTCATGAAGACGCTGCGCGGCAAGATCGTCGAGGACGAGATGGGCCTGCTCACGGTGAAGCTGGGCTCGGAGGTGCTGCCGGCGACGATCGTCGAGCGTCTGCGGCGGGGTGAGCTTGCCCGCATCCGCGTGATCGCGCAGGGCACCGCCGCGGTGGCGGCGGAGAGCGTCGCCGCGTCGATCGCCAGCGAGCTGCGGGCGTGCCCGCTGCGCGTGGACGCGGTGCTGGCGACGGAGCTGTCGGGCTTCGAGCTCGCGGACGACATGGGCGACACGCTGATCATCGCGGTCAGCCAGTCGGGGACGACGACCGACACCAACCGCGCCGTGGACATGGTGCGCAGCCGTGGCGCGCGCGTGCTGTCGATCATCAACCGGCGCGACAGCGACCTCGTGCACAAGTCCGACGGCGTGCTCTACACCTCCGACGGACGCGACGTCGAGATGAGCGTGGCCTCGACCAAGGCCTTCTACGCGCAGGTGGCCGCGGGGCTGCTGCTCGCACAGGCGCTGGCCGAGCACCTCGGCTGCCGTGATGCGCGCCGCTCGGATCGGCTGCTGCGCGCGCTGCGCGACCTGCCGGAGGCGATGGCGGACACGCTCGCCCAGCGTGCGCGCATCGCCGCGGCGGCGCAGGAGCTCGCGCCGTACAGGCGCCACTGGGCGGTGGTGGGCAGCGGGCCGAACCGTGTGGCCGCGGAGGAGATCCGCATCAAGCTCTCGGAGCTGTGCTACCACTCGATCGCCTGCGACGGCACGGAGGACAAGAAGCACATCGACCTGTCCTCGGAACCGCTCGTGCTCGTGTGCGTCGCCGGGCTGTCGGACGCGACGGCCGACGATGCGGCCAAGGAGGTGGCGATCTTCAACGCCCACAAGGCCGCCCCGGTGGTGATCGTCGACGAGGGCGAGCGTGCGCGCTTCAGCGCGGCGGCGCACGTGATCGCGGTCCCCACCGTCGAGCCCGAGCTGGCGTTCGTGCTGTCGGTGATGGTCGGGCACCTGTTCGGCTACGAGGCCGCGCTGGCGATCGACGCGCACGCCCAGCCGCTGCGCGAGGCGCGCTCGACGATCGAAGGGCTCGCCGACGACGCGTGGGTCTCCGGCGAGGCGATGCTGCGCGCGCTGGCCCCAACGCTCGAGACGTCGGCCACGCGGTTCTTCGCCGGCCTGCGCGCCGGGGCCTACGACGGGAATCTGGAGGCGTCGACCGCGGTGCGCGTGGCGTCGCTGTTGCGCTACGCGACCGGGCTGCTGCCGGTGGAGGGCTATGAGCTCGAGCAGGGCCGGGTGGGAACGCCGGAGGCGATCGTCGCGGATCTCGCGGCGGCGCTGACCACGGCGATCAGCGAGCTGACGCGCCCGATCGACGCGATCAAGCACCAGGCGAAGACGGTCACGGTGGGGATCTCCCGCAGCGAGGACGAGCTGCTGGGCGTGCCGCTGGTCGCCAGCGCGCTCGCCGCGGGCGCGTCGGTGGAGGCGCTGTCCTACCGCGGCCTGCGCACGCTCTCGCAGCTGAACGCGGCGGTGCTCGACGTCACCGGCTTCACGCGCTACCGCATCAGCGGCGAGGTCACGGCGGGCGCGACGATCGAGATCGTCGGCCGCGGCGGGATCGCCGTCGACCTGCCCTCGCGCGTGGAAACCGACAACCGCCTGCTGGGCGCCAAGCACCGGGCGGCACAGGAGCGGGAGGTGACGGTGGCGGTCGGGGGCCGCGACGGGCGCAGCCTGATCCTCGTCCCGGAGGCCGACGGCGGCGTGGTGTGCGGGATGACGCTGATGCACGTGCAGTTCCGCGACACGCTCCCGGCGGCCGAGGCGCGCCGGGTGCTGGAGGGCTATCGCGACCGCTATGCGGCGCTGGTGGACGCGGTGACCGAGACGGAGGCGGCGTTCAGCGACGAGCGCCTGGAGCAGACCCCGCTGCTGGAGCTGCTGACGCTGCCGGTGCGCGTGCTGGCCGAGCACTGGAGCCGCGCGCAGAGCCCGCTGGTCGGCAACTAGCCGAGCTCGCGCTCGACGACGCCGACCAGGCGGGCGCACACCGCTTCGGCCTCCTGATCGCTGGGCGCCTCGACCATCACCCGCACGAGCGGCTCGGTGCCGCTCGGGCGCACGAGCACCCGTCCGCGCCCGGCGAGCTCGCGCCCGGCCGCGTCCACGGCGGCGTCGAGCGCGCGCGCGTCGGCCAGCGCGCCGCGGTCGCGCACGCGCACGTTGACCAGCCGTTGGGGCAGCTTGGACATCGCGTCACGCTCGGCCAGGTCGCGCCCGCCGAGCGCCTCGAGCGTGAGCAGCGCGCTGGCGATTCCGTCGCCGGTGCGGTTGAAGCGCATGTCGATGATGTGCCCCGACTGCTCGCCGCCGAGCGTCCAGCCGCGGGCGCGCAGCTCCGCCAGCACGTGGCGGTCGCCGACGTTGGTCGTGGCGACCGCGACGCCAGCGTCGTGCATCGCCGCGTGAAAGCCGTAGTTGGTCATCACCGTCACCACCACCCCGTCGCCGCTGAGGCGCCCGGCCTCGCGCAGGTGCAGCGCCGCCAGCGCGAGCAGCTCGTCGCCGTCGACCACCGCGCCGCCGCGATCGACCGCGAGCACGCGGTCGCCGTCGCCGTCGAAGGCAAAGCCCACGTCGTGGCCGCCCGCGAGCACAAGCTGGCCCAGCTCGTGCACGTGGGTGGAGCCACAGCCGGCGTTGATGTTGCGTCCGTCGGGCACGTCGGCGATCACCGACACCTTGGCGCCCAGGCGGCGGAAGATCTCGGGCGCGACCTCGTAGGTCGCCCCGTTGGCGCAGTCCAGCAGCACGTCCACGTCGCGCAGGTCGAGCCCCTGAAAGCGCGTGTGCAGCTCGCGCAGGTAGTCCTCGCTGGCGCCGCGCAACGCGCGCACCCGCCCGATCGCGGGCGCCCGCCCCGCCGTCCCGCCGCCGTCGCGCCCGTCGCCGCCGCGCCCCCCTCCCTCGCTGCCCCGGCCGTCTTCCGCGCCGGCATCGAGCGCTGCGAGCTCGCGCTCGATCGCCAGCTCGGTCTCGTCGGAGAGCTTGTAGCCGTCGCCGCCGAAGAACTTGATGCCGTTGTCGCGGTAGGGGTTGTGCGAGGCCGACAGCACCACGCCGAGGTGAAAGCCGTAGCGGGCGATCAGCAGCGGCGCGGCGGGCGTCGGCAGCACGCCGCCCAGCAGCGCGTCCCCACCGGCGGCGCTGACCCCGGCGGCGAGGGCGGCCTCGAGCATCTCGCCGGACTCGCGCGTGTCGCGCACGATCAACACCTGCGGGCGCTCCACTTTGGTGTGCCGCGTGGCGGCGCCGGCGAGCGCCAGCGCGAGCTCGGCGGTGAGGAACTCGCCGGCGACGCCGCGAACGCCGTCGGTCCCGAACAGCTTGCGGGCCATGCTCGACCTGGGGCCCCGGCGCGCCTAGCGCTTGGAGAACTGCGGGCGCTTGCGCGCCTTCTTCAGGCCGGCCTTCTTGCGCTCCTTGGTGCGCGAGTCGCGCGTGAGGAAGCCCCTGCGCTTGAGCTCCCCGCGCAGGTTGGGGTCGGCCTCGAGCAGCGCGCGCGAGACGCCGTGGCGCAGCGCGCCCGCCTGCGCGGAGATGCCGCCGCCGTGCAGCCGCGCCACCACGTCCATGCGGTCCTCGTAGCCGACGGTCTCCAGCGGCTGGCGGATGTTGCGCTGCAGCGTCAGGCGCGGGAAGTGCTCCTCCAGCGCGCGCCCGTTGATCAGGTAGGTGCCCGTTCCGGGGCGCAGCGTCACCCGCGCGATCGCCGACTTGCGCTTGCCGGTCGCGCGGTAGCGCGCGCCGGAAGCGAGATCGATGGCGGCCGTGGAGATCGGCTGTGTGAACGCCTCCTCGGCCTCCTCCTCTTCCTCCTGGGCCTCCTCCTCTTCCTCCTCGAGCGCGTAGGGGTCGATCGCGTACACGTCCTCGTAGCCCTGCTCGCGGGCGAGCGGGTCGACGCCTTCGGGCACGATGTCCACTTCCAGGTGCGCGCCGGGCACCGCCGGCTTCTCGCGCGGAGCGGGCTCCTCCTCTTCCTCGTACTCGACCTCCTCCTCGGCCTCCGCCACCGGCTCCTCGGCGGCCTGCGGCGCGGCGGCCTCGGCGGCCTCGGGCGCCTGCTCAGCCTCGGCCACGGGCTCCTCGGGGGCCTGCGCCACCGGCTCCTCCTCGGGGGGCGTCGCGGGCTGCTGCTCGTCGTCTGCCATCAGGCGTCTATCTCCAGCGGCTCGGGCTTCTGCGCGACGTGCGGATGCTCGGGCCCGGCGTAGATCTTCAGCTTGGTGAGCTGCTTGCGCGCGAGCCGGTTGCGGGGCATCATGCCTTTGACGGCGAGGCGCAGGATCTCCTCGGGGCGCCGGGCGAGCATCTCCTCGAACGTGCGCGAGCGCAGCCCGCCGGGGTAGCCGGAGTGCCGGTAGTAGCGCTTGTCCTGGCGCTTGTTGCCGCTGACGTGCACCTTCTCCGCGTTGACCACCACGACAAAGTCGCCGGTGTCGATGTGCGGCGTGTACTCGGGCTTGCGCTTGCCGCGCAGGACGTCGGCGATCTGCGTCGCCAGCCGCCCGAGCGTCTTGCCGTTGGCGTCCACGAGCAGCCAGTTGCGCTCACGGTCGGTGGGCTTCGCTACGAAGGTCTTGGTGGAGGGTGCCATGACGTGAAAGAGCCACGCGAGGACCGCGCGGCAAGGCGGACATCATAGAGCAAGGCGCCGGGTGATCCCCGCCCCCGCTACTCCCACTCGATCGTGCCCGGCGGCTTCGACGTGATGTCCAGCACCACCCGGTTGACCTCGCGCAGCTCGCCCATCATGCGCGAGGCGATCTGCTCCAGCAGCTCGTATGGCAGGCGCGCCCAGTCGGCGGTCATGGCGTCGTCGCTGGTGACGGCGCGGATGACGACGACGTGGCCGTAGGTGCGCTCGTCTCCCTGCACGCCGACGGTGCGCACGTCGGGGAGCACGCAGAAGGACTGCCACAGCTCGCGGTAGAGGCCGGCGGCGCGAATCTCCTCCTGCAGGATGTGGTCGGCCTCGCGCAGCAGGTCGAGGCGCTCCTTGGTGGCTTCGCCGCCGACGATGCGGATGGCGAGGCCGGGGCCGGGGAACGGCTGGCGCCAGACGAGGCGCTCGGGCAGCCCGAGCTCGGCGCCGACGGCGCGCACCTCGTCCTTGAACAGCGCGCGCAGCGGCTCGACGAGCTCGAACCGCAGGTCCTCGGGCAGCCCGCCGACGTTGTGGTGGGACTTGATCTTCGCCGCCCCCGTGCCGCCGCCGGACTCGATGACGTCGGAGTAGAGCGTGCCCTGCACGAGGAAGCGCGCGGCGTCGGCCCCACTCCCCTCGGGGGAGGATGCGGCGAGCTTGGTGGCCTCCTCCTCGAAGACCCTGATGAACTCGGCGCCGATCGCCTTGCGCTTGGCCTCGGGGTCGGTGACGCCCTTGAGCTTCTGCAGGAAGCGCTCCTGCGCGTCGACGGCGACGAGCGGCACTTTGAAGGTGTCGCGGAAGGTGCGCACGACCTGCTCGCCCTCTTCTTTGCGCATCAGGCCGTGGTCGACGAACACGCACGTGAGCTGCGCGCCGACCGCGCGGTGCACGAGCAGCGCGGCCACCGAGGAGTCGACGCCGCCGGAGAGCCCGCAGATCACGCTGCCCTCCCCCACCTGCGCGCGGATGCGGGCGATCTGCTCCTCGACGATCGACGCCGCCGACCAGCTGCGCTCGCAGCCGCACACCTCATCGAGGAAGCGCGTGAGGATCGCCTCCCCGTAGGGGGTGTGCACGACCTCGGGGTGAAACTGGATGCCGTAGATGCCGCGCGCGGTGTCCTCGACGGCGGCCACGGGCGAGGCGCTGGAGGACGCGAGCGCGGTGAAGCCGGGCGGCGGCGCGAACACGGTGTCGCGGTGGGACATCCAGCAGGTCTGCTCGTGTGGCATGCCGCGCAGCAGCGTGCCGGGGTCCGACACGTGCAGGTCGGAGCGGCCGAACTCCCCCACCTCCGCCTGCTCGACGCGCCCGCCGAGCGTGTGCACGAGCAGCTGCATGCCGTAGCAGATGCCCATCACGGGCACGCCGAGCTCGAGCAGGCCGAGATCGAGCGCGGGCGCCCCCTCGGCGTACACCGACGCGGGCCCCCCGGAGAGGATGATCCCGCGCGGCCGGCGCGCTGCGATCTGCTCCAGCGGCACGTGGTGGGGCAACAGCTCGCTGAACACGCCGCAGTCGCGGATGCGCCGGGCGATCAGCTGTGAGTACTGCCCCCCATAGTCCAGCACGACGACCTCTTCGACCGCCGCGGGCGTGCTCGCTGACTGCTCTCCCTGCGTGGACGATGCCTCGGCCGGCGCGATGGCCGTGGCGGCGGGAGCGTCAGTCATCTACGAGCGCTGCAACCTTCCCGTTGGTCGCGCCCATGCCGACCTGCTGGTCGCGCTGGAGCGCCTTGCCCTCGGTTTGCAGCGCGGGCGCGACGACGACCTCGGCGCGGTTGAACTCGGCGAGGTCCTTGTGCCCGCAGGTGGCCATGGAGGTGCGCAGGCCGCCGAACAGGTTGAAGGTGCCGTCGTTCTCGCGCGCGGGGCCGACGAGGATCTCCTCGAGCGTGCCGTTCTGCGCGGTGGCGACGCGCGCGCCGCGCGGCAGCGTGGGGTGGAAGGTGGCCATGCCCCAGTGAAAGCCGCGCCCGGGCGCTTCGTAGGCGCGGGCGAGCGGCGAGCCGATCATGACGGCGTCGGCGCCGAGCGCGATCGCCTTGGAGACGTCGCCGCCGTTGCGCATGCCGCCGTCGGCGATCACCTGGCAGTACTCGCCGGTCTCGAGCATGTGCGTGGAGCGCGCGTGGGCGACGTCGGCGATGGCGGTGGCCTGCGGCACGCCGATGCCGAGCACGCCGCGCGTGGTGCAGGCGGCGCCGGGGCCGACGCCGACGAGCACGCCGGCGGCGCCGGTGCGCATGAGGTGCAGCCCCGTGTGGTAGGAGGCGCAGCCGCCGACGACGACGGGCACGTCGAGGCTGGGGATGAACTCCTTGAGGTTGAGCGGCTCGGAGACGGTGGAGACGTGTTCGCCGGAGACGACGGTGCCCTGGATGATCAGCACGTCGAGGCCGGCGTCCATGGCGATCTCGTAGTAGTCGCGCACGCGCTGCGGGGTGAGCGAGGCGGCGACGACGACCTTCTCGTCCTTGATCTCCCTGATTCGCTGGGCGATCAGCTCTGGTTTGACGGGCTCGCGGTAGATGTCCTGCATCCTGCGCGTGGCGACGTCCTTCGGCAGCGAGGCGATCTCCTCGAGCTGCTCGTCGGCGTCCTCGTAGCGCGTGAAGATGCCCTCGAGGTTGAGCACCGCGAGGCCGCCCAGGCGGCCGATGATGCCGGCGGTCTCGGGCGAGACGACGCCGTCCATGGCGGATGCGAGCAGCGGCAGCTCGAACTGGTAGGGGCCGAGCTTCCACGAGATGTCGATGTCGTCGGGGTCGCGCGTGCGCCGGGATGGCACGATCGCGATGTCGTCGAAGCCGTAGGCGCGCCGACCCTTCTTGCCGCGTCCGATCTCTATCTCCATCGCGGCATCTTTGCAGTCGTCACGGACGTGCTCGTCAAGGGATGCTGAGCATAGCAATGGGCCACACTGGGCCTGATGCCCTCGGATATCCTCGCTTGAAGATGGAGCAGAACGCCGAGCACCGCTATCACCCGCACGCGATCGAGGCGCGCCGCCAGGCGGCGTGGCGCGAGCGCGACGCGTTCCGCACGCCATCGCCGGACGGGCAGCGAACGCACCTGTACATCAAGCCGTCGGCGCCGTTCACGTCGGGCAACGTGCACATCGGCCACGTGCGCAGCTACTCGATTGGCGACGCGTACGCGCGCTTTCGCCGGGCGCGGGGGGACGACGTGCTGTTCGCGTTCGGCTTCGACGCGTTCGGCCTGCCGGCGGAGCTCGGCGCGATCGCGGGCGGCGAGTCGCCGAACGCGTGGGTGAACCGCTGCGCGGCGCACATGCGGGGCCAGCTGCAGCGGCTGGGCTTCTCGTTTGACTGGGAGCGCGCGTTCATGAGCTCCGACCCGGTGATGTACCGCTGGTCGCAGTGGCTGTTCTTGCGGCTGCTGGACGCGGGGCTGATCTACCAGGGCACGGGCAACGTGGACTGGTGCGAGCACTGCCAGACGACGCTGGCGTCGATCCAGGTGGAGGCCGGCGGCACGTGCTGGCGCTGCCACAACCCGGTGCGCCTGATCGAGCTGCCGCAGTGGTACCTGCGCATCAGCCGCTACCTGGAGGAGAACGACCGCCGCCTGTCCGAGCGCGCGGCGAGCGGGCTGTGGGATGAGGTGGCGCTGGCCTCCCAGCAGTATGTGCTCGGCCGGGTGGATGGGGTCGAGCTGGAGATGCGCGAGCCCGCGGCGCCGGCGGGCGGCGAGCCGCTCGCGGTGTTCACCCCCCACGCCGACGCGCTGGCTGGCGCGCGCTTCGTGCTGATGTCGGCGCGCCACCCGGACGCGGAGGCGTGGGCGGCGGATCCGCTGGTGCTGGAGCAGCTGGAGACGTTGCGCTCGGGCGGCTGGGAGCGCAGCGCGCGCGAGGCGGAGACGATCCCGGTGATCGACACGCACCGCACGCTCGCGTGGGCGGGCGGCGAGCCGTTGCCGCTGCTGATCTCGCCGCTGGTGGACGCGCGCTTCGGCGCCACGGTGGTGCTTGGCGTGCCCGCTGCGGATCGCACCGATGAGGTGATCGCGCGCCGGATGGGGCTGGCGCTCGACGAGCGGACGGAGCCCGGCGAGTCGCCCGCGAACGCGCGCCCGGCGGTGCGCTACAAGGCGTTTGACTGGGTGATCTCGCGCCAGCGCTCGTGGGGCACGCCGATCCCGATCGTGTACTGCGAGAGCTGCGGCACGGTGCCGCTTGAGAGCTCGGAGCTGCCGGTGTTGCTGCCGCTGGACCTGGTGCCGACGGGGGCGGGCAATCCGCTGGCCGAGGATGAGGATTTTATTAATATGAGCTGTCCGCGCTGTGGCGGTGCGGCGCGCCGGGAGACCGACACACTCGATTGCCACTTCGACGCGCTGTGGCTCTGGGTCCCCGTGTGCGTGCCGGCGGACGTGCGCGAGGAGGCGCTGGAGGAGATCTTCGCGCTGCCCGACCTGCGCCATTGGCTGCCGTGCGAGCGGGTGGTGGCGGGCTCTGACAGCGGCAACTTCGTGTTCGACCAGCGGACGGTGACGAAGGCGCTGCGCGACCTCGGGCCGCTGTCGTTCCTGGCCGACGGCGAGCCGTTTGCGGGCTGCCTGTTTCACGAGATGGTGACAGCGGATGGGCGCAAGATGAGCAAGCATCTGGGCAATGTGGTGGACCCGGACGAGCTGGTCGCGCGCTACGGCGCGGACACCGTCAGGTTGGCCGTGTTGTATGCGGCGCGTCCGCAGAAGTCGCTCAACTGGAGCGACTCGGCGGTGCTGCGCTGCCACCGCTTCCTCACGCAGGTGTGGGAGCACACGCACGCGATGCTCGCGCTGGCGGCGGCGCAGGCCGACGGCGGGCAGCCGGCCGCTGACGCGGATGGGCAGCCGGCGAGAGACATGACCGAGCACCTGCGGGTGAAACTCGCCCAGTGGTGTGAGGCAGGGGTGAGCCGGCTGACGCAGGACATGGAGGAGCTGGAGATGCACAGCGCGGTGCGCAACGTGATGCGCCTGTTCGACCGCATCAAGGACTACGAGAAGCGTGTGCGCGCCCGCGAGCCGCAGCTGCGCGGCGAGGACCTGAACGCGCTGATCGACGCCCTGGGCGTGCTCGCCCAGGCGCTGGGGCCGTTTGCCCCGCACATGGCGGAGGAGCTGTGGATGGAGCTGGGCCATGACGAGCACGCCACACAAACGCCTTGGCCAGGCGTATCGTGTGAGGTCGCCGCATGAGCACGACGACGGCACAGAGCCCTATCAGGCAGCGGACGCGCTCGTGCGCGGTCGAGCTTGCCTGCCATCGCTGCGATCACCACTACCCACTCGAGCAGGAGGTGTTTGCCTGCCCGGACTGCGGCAAGGGGCTGGACGTGGTCTACGACTACGAGCTGGCGGCGCGGCACTTCAGCGACGTGCCCACGGCTGAGCGCCCGCAGAACATCTGGCATTTCGAGGAGCTGCTGCCGATCGTGGACGCCTCCGCGCAGGCGCGGGTGGGCCAGCACGCGGGCTACACGCCGCTGATCGCGGCCGACCGGCTGGGTGCGGAGCTGGGGATCGCGAACCTGTATTTGAAGGACGACGCGAGCAACCGGCCGAGCTTCTCCTACAAGGACCGCGTGGTGTCGATGTCGGTGGCGCGGCTGCTGGAGAAGGGCAAGCAGGAGATCGGCTGCGTGTCCACGGGCAACGTGGGCACGGCGGTGGCGTCGCTGGCGGCGAAGGCGGGGGTGGCGGCGTACGTGGTGTACCCCAACCGCCTGGAGGACACGAAGGCGCGGGCGTGCATGGCGCTGGGCGCGAAGGTGTGCCAGGTGGAGGGCAACTACGACGAGGCGAACAAGCGCTGTCGCGAACTGGCCGAAGCGACAGGCATGGACTTCGCGAACATCACGCTGCGCCCGTTCTACGCGGAGGGCGCGAAGACGGCGGCGTTTGAGATCGTCGAGCAGCTGGACTGGCGCTCGCCCGACCACATCGTGACGGCCGCCGCGGGCGGCACGCTGTCCTCGCGCCTGCACAAGGGCCTCGTGGAGCTGCAGCTGCTGGAGCTGTCGGACACGGACGCGACGCGCATCCACATCGCGCAGCCGAGCGGCTGCAACCCGATCGCCTCGGCGATCCTCGCGGAGGAGGCGGAGGTCCACCCGGTGACGCCGGAGACGGCCGCGCACTCGCTGGCGATCGGCGCGCCGGGCGACGGCTACCTGGTGATCGACGCGGTACGCAAACGCGGCGGCACGGGCGGTTTTGCCTCGGACCCGGAAATCTTCGCGGGGATCGACCTGCTGGCGGCGACCGAGGGCCTGTTGACGGAGCCAGCGGGCGGGACGACGGTGGCGGTGCTGGAGAAGCTCGCGGCGGCCGGGCGCTTCGCGGCGGATGAGACGGTGGTGGCGATCATCACGGGCAACGGGCTGAAGACGCTGGACGACCATCCGCCGAAGCAGTGGCCGGCGAAGATCGAGTGCGAGCTGGACGCGATGCGCGCGGCGCTGGATGAGCTGAAGCAGAGCGGCACGCTCGTGCAGAGCGCGCGCGAGCAGCTCCATTTCTAGCCGCTACCGTCGGCACGCCAAACGGGCGGGGATCTGCGTGCGGCGGGCGCGGCGGGTATAAAGACGCACGGATGGCAAGCCCGTTCGCATCGCCGCAGGAGTTCCGCGAGGTGATGGACAGCGTCTTTGCGATGCTGAGCGAGGACCCAGACATGGGTCCGCGCCTGCGCGACGCGGACGTGCCGCAGCGCCTGGAGTTCGACGACGTGGGGCTGGTGTTGAACGTGAGGCCGGCGCGGGCGGGCGAGCAGGGGAACCTGTGGTGGACGTGGTCGGACGACATCGACTGGACGCCGCGGGTGCGCATGAGCATGTCCTCGGAGACGGCCAACCGCTACTTCCAGGGACACGAAAACCTCCTGTACGCGATCGCCCGCCGGCGCATCACGACGAGCGGGGACCTGAAAGCGGCGCTGGAGCTGGTGCCGATCACCAAACCGGTGGGCAAGCGCTACCGCGAGCTGGTGGCCGCGCGCTACCCGCACCTCGCGGTGTAGTTGTTGCGCGGTGGTGGCTTTTCGTCCAACCGCTGTATCGATGTCGCCCCGCTGGGGTAAGCGGCCGACAGTGGTCACGGCGATGCGGCGTTCGAGCGTGTTTGCGGCCGTGCTGTGGGCGGCGGCGCTGCCGGCGGCCACGAGCGCGAGCGCACCGGCGGCGCGCGCCCGGCTGGCGTCGCGCTCGCAGCAGGAAGCGGCTGAGCTCGCGCGCGATGACCGCGGGCTGTACGTGGCGTTCTGTCCGCCCGACGAAGAAGCGGCGACGATCGCCGCTGCGTCTCGCTCCCCCTCTCCCGTTGAGGACGTCGCCGAGCGCGACGCCGTGGGGGCACGGGCGCGGACGGCGCTGGCGAGCCACGCGGGCTGGCCGCACGACGAATGCTTGAAGATGGACAAGGGGCCGGTGGGCGACAGTCACACGCTGGTGGGCCTCAAGCACGTGCACAACTGGCTGCTGGGCGGCTACGGCAACGACACGTTGTACGCGGGGGAAGCCGGCGACGTGATGTGGGGCGACTATCACCCGGAAGGCCAGCCGGAAAGCGAGCGCGACTACATCCACGGCGGCGCGGGCGACGACTGGATCTACTCCAGCCACGGCTTCAACGAAATCTGGACGGGCGCGGGCGACGACCACCTGGCGCTGGTGTACGGCCACGGCACCGTGTACTGCAACGGGCCGGGCGTGAAGACGTTCGTGATGCGCTACCTGCCGGAAAACCGCCCGTGGCGGCTGGTGGGCTGCACGCACAAAGTGCTGGTGCGCTACCGCGCTTAGCGCCGCCGGCGCCCGCTCATGTTCTCAGGCGGGGCATCCGATGCTTGACCTTGGTGTACGCAGCTTGCGATAGATCGACAAGGCCGGGGCAGCCGTCATGAAAGCGCGGCGGACGCGTGATGCTGCGAACCGTGCGGCGCCGGCGCTGTCGCTTGCCCCTGAGGAGGCGCTGTTCACGACGCAGCGCCTGGACGACGCGTCGGTGGTCGCGGGCCTGCGCGCGCTGGTGGCGCGCCATCCGGACGCTCCGATCGCGGCGATGCGAGCGGACGGCGTGTGCGTGCCGGTGCCGGCAGCGGCGGGCTTGCTCGAGAACCCTGTGCTGGAGGCGCGCTCGGGGCTCGACCTGGTGGCCCACAAGGACCGGCTGCGGCTGCTCGCGGCTTGGGACGCGATGCTGGCGCGCGGTGCCGCGCGTTGCGTGACGCATCTGCTGAGCGCGCCGGAGCAGCCGGTGGTATCGTGCATGTTCGACGTGCGGGAGGCGTACGGGGCGGTGATCGCCGTGTTCGTGGCGACGGACGCCGGCGAGGTCGAGGACGCGCCTGCGGCGCCGCAGGCTCCGTCGATGCCCCGTTTCGCCAAAATCGTCAAGGACCAGCACAGCGTGATCACGGAGATCGACGAGGCGATCACGCTGATCCTCGGCTGGAGCGCGGCTGAGATGATCGGACGGCGTTCGATCGAGTTCATCCACGCCGACGACCACGCGCTGGCGATCGACAACTGGATGGAGATGCTGGCCTCGCCTGGGCTGGCCCGACGGGTGCGCCTGCGCCACCGCCGGCGCGACGGCGCGTGGGTGTGGTTCGAGGTGACCAATCACAACTCGCTCGACGACCCTGAGCGTCAGGCGGTGTTCTGCGAGCTGGTTGACATCTCCGAGGAGATGGCGGTGACGGAGGAGATGCGCGCGCGCAAGGAGCTGCTCGACCGCATCGCGGAGGCGATCCCGATCGGGCTGCTGCACCTGGACGCCGCCGGCAGGGTCCTGTACACCAACGACCGCCTGCATGAGATCCTCGAGGTGGCACCGGCGCACACGCTGGCGGAGCAGCTGGCGACGTTGCTCGCGGAGGATCGAACGCAACTGACACGCGCGTTGGCGGATCTGCTCGCGGGTGGTGTGGCGGCGGACCTGGAGGTGCGGGTGACACGCAGCGTGCACGAGACGCGACTTTGTGCGGTCAACCTGCGGCCGCTGAGCAACGGCGCGGGTGCGACCGCCGGCGCGATCTTGTGCTTTGCCGACATCACCGACAGCGCGCGCATGCGCGAGGAGCTCACACATCGCGCGACGTTCGACGAACTGACCGGCTGCTACAACCGCCCGTCGATCACGCGCATGCTGGAGAGCACGGTGAGCGACGACCCGAACGGATCGTGCGCGGTGATGTTCATCGACGTGGACCGCTTCAAGACCGTGAACGACGAGCTGGGACACGCTGCGGGCGACGAGCTGCTGCGGGTACTCGCGGAACGCTTGCGTAACGCGGTGCGCGGCGGGGATCACGTGGGCCGGCTGGGGGGCGATGAGTTCCTTGCGATCTGCCCGGAGGTCGAGAGCCGGCAACTCGCTGAGACGCTGGCTGGGCGGATCAAGGGGCTGCTGCAGGAGCCGGTGGTGCTGGCCGCCGGGCCGATCTCGCCGCGCGTGAGCGTGGGCGTGGCCTGGTCGACCTGTGGCGCGACCAGCGCGGACGAGCTCGTGGCGCGTGCTGACGGCGCGATGTACGAGCTCAAGCACGAGCGCGCTCGACGGGCGTAGGTTTCTTGTAGCCTCAGCGCGTGCCTCGATCGCAGCTGAGCGGTGAGCCGATCGCACTGGTGCTCGCCGGCGGAGGCGCGCGCGGCGCGTACGAGATGGGCGCGCTGTCGGCCCTGCTGCCGGCGCTGGCGGAGCACGAACAGCCACAGATCATCATCGGGACGAGCGTCGGCGCGATCAACGCCGCGTATCTGGCGGCACACGCTGACGAATCCCCCAGCCAGATGGTTGAGGGGGGCATCGGGTTGTGGAGCGAGATCGGCTTCAGCAGCGTGCTGAAGCCGCTGGTGTCTGTGTCGGAGGGGGCGCGCCTGGTCTCCTATGTGCGCGAAGTGCTGGGCAGCCGCAGCGCGCGCACGTACAGCGTGCTCGACCCCACGCCGCTGAGCGCGACGTTGGACAGGCTGGTCGAGTTCGAGCGCATCCACGAGAACGTGCGCGCGGAAAAGCTGGCGGCGGCGGCTGTGGTGGCCACGTCGGGACGGACGAACACGAGCGTTGTGTTCCACGACGGCGGACCGTCGCCGGCGGCGGACGCGCGTCGGGGAATCGCCTACGTGCAGAGCGAGCTGACCGAGCATCACGTGCGCGCGTCGGCGGCGATCCCGCTGCTGTTTCCCGCCGTGGCGATCGGCGGGCAGGACGGCAGACGCTGGTACTTCGACGGTGGGACGCGTTTGAACACGCCGATCAAGCCGGCACTGGTGCTCGGCGCGCGCGGCGTGATCGTGATCGCGCTGAACTCGCTCGCCCCGGTGCGAGAGCTGCGCTCGGACCCGCGCCCGGACGCGCTGGACGGCGCGACGCAGCTGATCCAGGCGGTGCTGGTGGACCCGCTGATCAACGACGTGCACACGCTGGCGACGGTGAACGAGCTGCTGGACGACAACTCGGAGCAGAAGGCGCAGGCCCACGAACGTCGTACGGGCAGGCGCCGCGTGCCCTACATCCTGATCGCCCCGGAGGATCCGACGGAGATCGGGCGCGTGGCGAGCGCGGTGTACCGCGATCACTACACCTCGCCGCTGGCGCTCGTGCGCTCGCCGAACGTGAGCGCGCTGGGTCGTCTGATGAACGCGGCGCGCGGCGCGAGCCACGGTGAGCTGCTCAGCTACCTGCTGTTCGCGGAGAGGTTCATCGAGTGCCTGATCAAGCTGGGCAAGCGCGACGCGGAGCGCTGGCTGAACGAACCGCACGACCACGGTCGCTGGCAGCTGGGAGAGCTGTGAGAGGGGCGATGAGCAAACACCGGCGTTACAGCGAGCAGGAGTTTGAGCAACTCGTCAGCGCAGCGCTCGACGAACTGCCGATCGAGTTCCAACACGCGCTGGAGAACGTGGCGATCGTCGTTTCCGACCGCGGCGCGGAGAACCACGCGTACGGCATGTACGTCGGGTCCAGGCTGGGCGGCATGCCTTTCTTCGGGGGCGGCGGCGTGCCAGATGAGATCCTGATTTTTCGCGACACACTGGTGCGCGATTTCGGGGACGATCCGGAGCGCCTGCGCAAACACGTCGTCCAGACTGTGCGTCACGAGGTCGGTCACCACTTCGGCTTCGACGAGCGGGGCGTGCGCAAGCTCGGGCTGTGATGGCTTCACGCCCGCCGCGTATAGAAAAGCCCCGCCGGGGCGGGGCTTTTCCGTAGCAGATCTGTAAGCCGGATCCTGTCGTTGAGCAGCCATCCATCTGAGCGGCCTACCTGGACCTCGGCGGGTCACCTGCAAGCGGTCCTGTTTGGCCTTGCATCGGGTGGGGTTTGCCCAGCCGCCGCGTCACCGCGACGCTGGTGCGCTCTTGCCGCACCATTTCACCCTTGCCGGCCCGCCGTTCACGTGGGACGGCGGACGTAGGCGGTTTGTTTCTGTGGCACTTTCCCGCGGGTTTCCCCGGGTCTCATCGACCACCCTGCCCTGTGATGTCCGGACTTTCCTCGAAGGCAAACGCCTCCGCGGCTGCTTGATCTGCATGACCAAACTAGCGCGTCGGCGCGCCCAACGGAGGCTGTGGGCCTCGCCGCACGGCGTATTGCCAGGACGAGCCGGCGCCGAGCGATCCGCGTGGTGCGGCGTGGTGCGCGGGCTACACCTTCCTGAGCAGGCCCACCACGCGGCCGAGCACCTTGACCTCTTTGCTGCGGATTGGCTCCATGGTGTCGTTCTCCGGCTGCAGGCGCACGTGGTCGGCTTCGCGGAAGAAGCGCTTGACGGTCGCCTCCTCCCCCAGCAGCGCCACCACGATCTCGCCGTCGCCGGCTGTGTCCTGCGGCTGCACGACGACGTAGTCGCCTTCGAGGATCCCCGCTTCCTTCATCGAGTCGCCCCTGATCTGCAGCAGGTACTGACCGTCGCCGCCGCCGGCGATCTCGGGGACCGGCACGTAGTCCTCGATGTTCTCCTCCGCGAGCATCGGCTGCCCCGCGGCGACGGAGCCCAGCAGCGGCAGACCTTCCTCGCGCACGATCCCCCGCACGCTGTCCACCGCGCTGCCCACCGCCCGGTCGAGCAGCTCGATCGCGCGCGGCTTGGACGGATCGCGCCGCAGCAAGCCGATCTTCTCGAGGTTGGCCAGGTGCGTGTGCACCGTCGAAGAAGACGCCAGCCCAACGGCTTTGCCGATGTCGCGCACCGTGGGCGGATAGCCGTACTTCGCCGAGTACTTGCGGATGAAGTCGAAGATCTCCTGCTGGCGCTTGGTTAGGTCCATCTCAATATGCCTCCCGGTCGGGTGGATCTTGACCTACCACGAACATGTGTTCGCACTGTAGCGCCGGCGATGGACGGATGCAAGGAATCGGCGGCCGATGGCCCCGGCGAGCGCCCGCCCACCGGGGCTATACTCGCGCCTCTGCGCCCGTGGCGGAATTGGTAGACGCGCAAGGTTGAGGGCCTTGTCATGTGTGAACATGGTGGTGGTTCGAGTCCACTCGGGCGCATAGAAATCCATGCAAATCGACGTGTATAGGGTTGACATCGACTAGCTGCGCGCCGTCGAACTGCGGTCGCTCTCGGATTGGGCGCCCGGCTCCTGCCCGATCAGGCTGTGTCTGGCGAGGCCTGCCGAGGGAGAGCACCTCGAAGGCCCTGCGCGCGCTCCCCACCGCCCGCCGGCTGCGCTTGGCGCCAGGTCCTTCCAGCGCAAGCCGCAGTGGCGTTCGAAGTCTCCACTCACCTCCACCGGTTCGAGGTCGGAGATGGCGGCGAGCAGGTCGCCGTGCCTCACATCGCCCCCGCGTTCATCCGCTCGATCGCGTCGAGCACCTCGTCGAACGCGCCGGCAGCGAGTAGGTCGATCGGGCGCCGCCCGCCGAGGATTTCGATGTCGGCTGGAGTAGCCATTACAAACGCTCTGTGTTCTTCCGATACTGATGCGGTACTTGGGCGTCAGGTGGTCGCAGATCCGTCGATAAGGATCGCCGTCCACGCAAGCTGGGCCGAACATGCTCCCGCTCGTCCTCACGCTGCCTCGCGACCACCCATCCTCGACCATCGAACACTGGCCGATATTTAGGCCGCTTGGTCTATAATTAGGCCACGTGATGGATGTGGCCAGGCCCTACACAGCGATCTCCCCCAGCGTGGACACCGCGGTGCTGATCGTGCTCGCCGGATCCAGCGTGCCGCGCAGCGGACGCGAGATCGCGCGCCGCACTGGCCGCTCGAAGACCGGAGTCCAGCACGTGCTGGAGCACCTGGTAGATCAAGGGATCGTCGAGCGTCTGCCCGCCGGCAACGCACAGCTCTACTCGCTGAACCGCGACCACCTGCTCGCTGGCGCTGTCGAGCAGATGGCCAACGCGCACGCCGACCTGATCCGGCGGCTGCGCGACGCGATCGGCTCCTGGAAGACACCCGCTGTACACGCGTCGCTGTTCGGCAGTGCTGCACGAGGCGACGGCGACACCCACAGCGACATCGACCTGTTGATCGTGCGACCCGCCAACCTCGACCCCGAGAGTGAACCGTGGCGAGCGCAGGTCGACGCGCTTGCAGAGGACGTACGCCGCTGGACGGGCAACAATGCCGGCATCGTGGAGATCTCCAAAGCCGACCTGCCGCGGCTGGCAGAGGAGCAACCGCCAGTCCTTGCTGAGCTTCGCCGCGACGCGATCGAGATCGCCGGCAAGCAGACCAAGACGCTGCTGCGAGGACTGTGATGGCGCGAGCATCGGCACACACCCAAGCCTGCGGCCCCGCCGAGGCACGCCGCCGCCTCGATCACGCCCGCAGCTTCCTGGAGGTCGCCGAGCTGACCGCCGACGTCAACGACCTCTCGCTCGAATACGCGAGCGTTGCGGCGTCGGTCGCAATCCTCGCGGGGATCGCCGCTGCCGACGCAGCCTGCTGTCAGGAGCTCGGACGCCGCTCCCGCTCAGAGAACCACCATGACGCCGAGACGTTGCTCGCCACGATCACACCCGGCGGCAAGCGCGCCGCCAGCCAGTTGCGCCAGCTGATCGAGATCAAGGATACCGCCCACTACGGGTTCATCACCGTCACCGCCGCCACACTGAAGCGATCACTGCGCCAAGCGCGGCACCTCCTCGAGTTCGCCGAAGAAGTACTGCGGCGACCACGCCCCGGGTGAGGCGGCTCGCCGTGGCGCATCTCTTGGCGCAACCATTCCGTCCAATGGTCTGCGAACCCGCATGAAACGGACAATCTGGCTGTCGGCGGACGTAAATGGCGCCGGTGAGTGAGGTGAGCCCCACCGCGTGCGACCGTCTCGCTGAGCTGCTGGCGCGGTCGAGCGGGCAGGAGGCGTTCAGCGCGTCGGCGACCGCCCCGTCCGGCAGCCTGCCGCTCGAGGTGCGCGGCGTGGGGCCGATCAAGCTGCCCGTATCGCAGATACAGGCGAAGCAGCTGTGCCTGCTGGGGCGACCAGCACAATATGGGCAGGGAGAGCGGACCCTGCTGGATCGCGGCGTGCGGGACACATGGGAGATCCCGAAGAGCCGCGTCAAGATCGACAAGCGCCGCTGGGGGCAGACGCTGCTGCCCGTCCTGGAGCGGCTGGGCCGCGAGCTGGGTCTTCCCGCTGGGCGCACGCTGCGGGCGGAGCTGCATTCGATGCTCGTGTATGCGCCGGGGCAATTCTTCCTCGAGCACCAGGACTCCGAGAAGGAGGACGCGATGGTCGCCTCGCTCGTGGTCGGCCTGCCCTCGACCTTCAAGGGCGGCGCGCTTGAGGTTCGCCACGGCGGCAAGACCATCACGTATCGAGGGTCGAAGAAGGCCCTGTCGTTCGTCGCCTTCTACAGCGACTGCCGCCACCAGGTCACGCCGGTCTCCTCCGGATACCGAGTCGTGCTCACCTACAACCTGCTGCTCCGCGACGCACGCGCCGGATCGGCGATCGACCCGAACCCCGAGCTCGTCGACGAGCTCGCCCGCTGCTTGGAGGAGCACTTCGCCTCCCCTGACGGTCCGGACCGTCTGGTGTATCTACTCGACCATGAATACACACCGCGCGGCCTGGACTTCACGCGCCTGAAGGGCGCCGACGCCCATCGTGCCCCTTTGCTCCGCGCGGCGGCGGAGCACGCCGGCTGCGAGGTCGCACTGGCGCTGGCGAACGTTAAGGAGACCTGGAGCGCCTACGAGGCGGGCGAGCTGGAGCCTTGGCGCCAACACTCACGCTACAGAGAGTGGGACGACTGGGACGACGACGAGGTCGACTCCTTCGACCGAGACCGGAGCAGCGACGACGAGTACGAACTCCAGGAACTGATCGAGTGTGAGGTCACGTTGGAGATCTGGACCGGCTCCCGCAGCGGCCGTCTGGAGACGGTGAACCTCCCTGTCGGCGACGACGCCGTCTGCGCCAGCACCCCTTCAGGCGATCTGGAGCCCTGTGCTTCGGAGTACGAAGGATACATGGGCAACTGGGGCAACACCCTCGACCGCTGGTACCGCCGCGGTGCGATCGTACTGTGGCCTTCAAGCCTGGATTTCGCCGTGCGGGGGCAGGCATCTCCGTCCTCGGCGCTCGATGAGTTGAGCGCCTGCGCACAGAAAGGTGATCTGGCCGGCGCTCGTGAGGCGGCCGCGACGCTCGCCCCGTTCTGGGCGGCGGCAGCCGCGCGCGTGGAGGCGAGAGCGCTCTTCGCGAAGGCGCTGCGCGTCGCGCGGCTGCTCGACGAGCCCGCTCTGGCGACGATGCTGCTGCGACCGTTTCGGCTGGAGACGCTCACCAGCAGCGACGCCAAGCCACTGAGCGCGCTGGTCGGCTCGTACGGCCAGCGCTGGACGGAGGAGCTCGTGACTGCATGGTCGCAGAAGCGGTGGTTCCACCCCAACGGCGGGGGCCGTGGGGAGTGGATCGCCTTGCTGCCGAAGCTCTGCCTCACGCTGCAGCAGACCGGCGAGGCCGGAGCGGCGGCGGCGATGCTGCTGCTCGCAGAGTCCTGGGGGTGGGCAAAGGACTCAATCGACGAGGCCCTCGAACACTCTTTGCCGAGCGCTCGTAAGCAGACGCTTTCCGATCTTGCACGCCCAGTCGCGGCGATACTGGAGGGCGCATCAACGATCGGGGCGAGAGACCTGCATGACGAAGCGATCGCGGTGTTGTGCCGTGACGAGGAGCTGGTTGTCGGCGCGATCGCCGTGCTCCGGGCGACGCCCAAGCCGCGATGGAGCGCGACGGGCCTCGACACCCTCGCAGCCCACTGCTCCGCCACCGTCGAGGCTCGCCTCGCCCGTCCGTTGCGCGCAACCGACGACTGGTCGATTGAGCTGCCCAAGGGATGTGACTGCGAGTTGTGCGGGGAGCTGCGTGTCTTCCTTGAAGACCCGACCCGGACGACGTTCGAGTGGCCGCTTGCCAAGGAGAGACGCACCCACGTACACCGCCGCATCGACGCCGCCGAGCTTCCGGTGGCCCACCAGACCCGACGCACAGGACGGCCGTACACCCTCGTTCTGCAAAAGACCGACGCGCTCTTCGAGCGCGAACGCCTGCGGCGCCGCCGCGACGCGCAAGATCTCGCATGGGTTCAACGGAACCCCGCCAGCACCCGCCGCCAAACACACTGAAGATCGGTCAAGGAACTGCATCTCGTCGACCACATTCGGGCGGGCCCAGGCTTCGCCAGCATGATCGTCGAAAAGCTACGAGGATCAAGCCGGCTGTTGCTAGCTTCACCGGCGCCACCGTCCAAGCGACCGCCACGGCTTTTCGCGCCGATCGTTGTGGCAAGCTGGCGACTGACGATGCTCAGCCTCACCCCTCAGCGAGCTCGCCCGAGCGAACACGCAGCCAAACGAACGCTCGGTGCGGACCCTTGTGTGAGCCGGACCGGGTTTGACGGAGACCGTTTTGTTTGGTTTGTGGGACTGTAGTTGGGGGTGTTGGTGCGGCTCGCGGAGCCGCAGGCGCGTTGGGCCGGAGGCGGAGCGGTGTGCTGGGAACAGCGGCGATGGGTTGGCCGAGTGGGACGAAAGCACCCAGCTAACCGAGTCACTCGACACAGTCTCTCCGAGTAGGGCCTCGACCGCTGCGTGCACGCTCATCACGCGCATGGGACCCGTCGCTTGATCAGCCAAGACCCGACAGACGGCGTCGAGCACCCAACCTGGCCGGCGAGTCCGTCGTCGCCGGCTCCTGATCGGCCGTGGCTCAGCACCGCTGGCCCGGAGAGCCGCGAGCTTTTCAGCCAGACAGCCAGGCACCAAACGAGCATCCTGAGCTGACAACGCCGCCAGCACCACTGTTACGGCCGCGTCCATCGAGCCGAAGTCTTGGTTCGAATAGCTTCCGCTCGCCTGCACCAAAGTTTCGTTATTCGAACCAAGGTCTTGGTTCGATTTGCTTCCTCTCGCCTGCATTCGACGGGCGCTGGGAGAGCGTGAAGGGTGACTCAGGTCCGCATCCCACGTGGTGGCGGCGGCACGGCGACCACGGTGCTGGCCCTGATCGGCTCACAGCCGTCCGGTGGCCAGCTGTCCGCGAACACGCATGCGACAAGCGCCTTCGGGCGAGCGGAGCTCGGCGCGACGAGCCCGGCCCAACCCTCGCGCCAGAGCTGCTCGCCGACGCGCTGGAACGACGGCCACGTACGCCGACCAGGCGAAGGCGCCGGAAGCGTCACGCGGCGCAGTCGGTCGACATCGCTCAGATCGGCGAGCCGCAGATCTAGGTGCCACTCGTGATGGTCGTAGGGCACGTGATCTTGCGGAGCGAGCCCCCACTCCGCCAGAGAGCGGTACCACTCCGCCGTGGCCGTCTCGATCGAGTCCGCGAGATACAGACCCGGGACGACGTCACCGCGTTGCCAGCGACCGTCGGCCGGCACGCTCGCTCGCCCGAGTAGCTCGGCACCATGAGGCACATGCCTGACCCATATGCCCTCGACGGCTCGGGCAGCGACCTGCCGCGCCACCGTCAGGAGACGCCTGGATACTCGATCTCGGAGATCAGCTTGGCCACACGCCGGTACTCGCCGCGGGCGATCAGCTCGATCGGCTTGGCATCGTTCAGCGCGAGCACCGGCCGCTGCAGCCAGAGAGCGATCGACTCTGCCCGAAGCACACGTCCAAGACGTCTGACCATCTCTGCGAGCTCGATCAGCCGTTGCGCCCGCACCCCTGTCGGCTCGCTACGACCGGCAAGCCAACCTCGCACGGTGCTCGGCTTGGCGCCTGTCGCTTCCGCGATCACCCGATCCGACAGACCAGCGAAGTCGTGGACCTCTCGCGCCTCTTCAAGCAAGGGACTCATGCCAACAGCCTAGCACGCAATCGTGATTACGTCGCAAAACCATCGGCCAACTCGAAGGAGCTCACAGACCGCTTGTCGGCTCATCCATATGCCCGCCCGACGCGACCCTTCCTCTCGACCTGTCGGCCCGCGAGATCGCGCGACCGCGTGACAATTCTTTAGCAAATGTCATTTCGTCCGATGCGTTCGATGCGTCCGCAAACCCGGACGTATAGGACGATCTGGACGCTGGCGGACGCATATGGCGCGGCTGAGCAAGGTTGAGGGCCTTGTCCCGTGTAAACGGGTGGTGATTCAAGTCCACTCGGGCGCATAAAGATCCAAATGAATCATTTTTGCGTTTTTGCCAGTTTGTGATGCGTTTGTGATCGCGTATGTCTGGCTCGTGACACATACGTGACAGATCCGAACAGTTCTCCGAACACCACGCGCGCTACCGAGCCACTGCCCACGCTTGCCGGATCGCGCGATCAGCGCGCGCCCGCTCACGTCGAGCAAGGCGGCCCGAAGGATGGTGCGGCCTGTTTCGCCGCTAGGATCGCGGCGCACCCTGGGCGGGAGCCTCTGCGATTAAGGAGCGCTGGCGTTCAGCACTCCCTCCCAGAAGTCTCGGCCAGCCACGGCCTGGGTTGCTTCTCCTACCTTGCCGGATACGGTCACGCGGGTCTCATCAGCACCGTTTGCGGTGAATGTCAGGTTGACTTTCTCTCGGCGGAGCTCGCGGCCGAGCCAAACCGTGATCGAGACGGGCAGCGGCACCTGCAACTTCGGCTTGTACAGCAGCGAGGTCGGAGTTTGCTTGCTGAGCCGCATTGCGCGATGAAGGTTGCCCTGGACGCCGCCGCTGGTCGGCCGGCGCAACCGCTCACTGAGGACCCTTTGCACCCGATCTCGGGCTTCTTCGGGAGTTGTTCCCGAGATCGAGAACTTATACGAGAACGTGTTGGCCATCACATGTCCTTTCGGCGCGGTTCCTTCATCTTGTGTTGGGCACCCAGCCGAACCGTCGCAGCGCGATAACGAGCCCCGCGGCGCCCCATATGGCGATGACCAACAGGTCGCTCCAAGCAAACCCTGCGCCCACGGTGTGTGGATTGAACGCCTCGAGCAGCGCTTTCTGGAGATGGCTGACCGGGAACACGTTGGCGATGTCGGTGAGCCAGTGCGGAATCTGGCTCGATGGGACGAACACGCCTGAGATGAAGTACAGGGGCAGCATCACCATCTGGATGACCGGCTGGGCAGAGTCAGAGGAGTTGATCGCGGTGACGAGCGCATAGCCCAGCGCGCAGAAGCTCACCGCTCCGATGGCGATCGTCACGATGATCGCCGGGATCGTTCGCCCTGGTGGCGTTGCTCCATAGGCGAGCGAGCCGATCAGCATCAGGATGACCGCGATCACCACCGCTGTGCCGACGGCGGTGAGCGATCGGCCGGCGATCAGCACCCACGCGGGCTCGGGGGTGGAGCGCCTGCGCTTTAGTACCCCTGAGTCCCGCTGAGCGGTGACCGAGATAACCAGGTTGGAGAATGCGGCTTGGATAAGGCCGAATCCGACAAGCCCGGGTACGTAGTAGGTGGACTCCTTTATCGTGCCGCCCGCCACGTGGACGGTGCCATTGCCGAAGAGCGCGCAGAAGATCACGAGAAACACGACGGGCAGCGCCAACGTGAAGAAGCGGCTCTGGCGATTGCGCAAGAACGCAAGTGAGTCGTAGCGAAGCTGGTGGAGAACCAGCGCGCCTTTGGACCGGCGCCGATACTGCAGTTGCGGTGCGGCGGCGACGCTCATCTCGAGCCCTCTGTGAGCCGCAGATAGATCTCTTCGAGCGTTGGTCGGTGCACCTCGACGTCCGCAAGCTCGTAACCGTGATCGCGGGCCCAAGCGGACAGGGGCCCAAGCAGCGCCATCGGGGCGTCGCTGTGTAGCTCCACGCGGTCGTGGTCCTCGCGCGTGACGGCGTTCGCCACCCCCTCTGGTAGGTCGCCGGCCCCGACACCGGTCGGCAGCGTGAATGAGATCTCGCTCGCCGCGTGATCTCGCCCCCCGAGCGTTTGTGGGGTGCCCTCCCCGACAGCCGCTAGGACGTAGATGCGATCCGCGAGATGCTCAGCCTCCTCCATGTAGTGGGTCGTGAGGAAGATCGTCTTACCGAGCGCCTGCAATCCGGCGATCATGTCCCAGGCCGCGCGGCGTGCCGAGGGATCAAAGCCGGTGGTCGGCTCGTCCAAGAAGACCAGTTCGGGGTCGCCGATCAACGCGAGTGCTACGTCAAGACGCCGCCGCTGCCCGCCAGAGAGATTGCCACCGAGCACGTCTGCCTTCTGAGCCAATCCGACAAGCTCGATGATCTCGTCGACCGGACGGGGCGAGCCGTAGAAGCCTGCGTACAGGCTCAGGCACTCCTTGACCGTCAGGTCGGGTTCGACGGTGGACTCCTGAAGCACCACCCCGACCCGCTCGCGCCAATCCGAGTCGGCGTGCTGCGGATCAACGCCTAGCACCGAGACTTCGCCAGCGGTCCGTTTGAGGTAGCCCTCCAGGATCTCGACCGTGGTCGTCTTGCCCGCGCCGTTTGGCCCGAGGAACGCAAAAACCTCGCCCCGACTCACGTGCAGGTCAATCCCCCTGACCGCCTCGAAATCGCCGAAGGCCATGCGCAGGCCGCGCACCGAGATCACCGTCTCGGGAAGACTCCGCTGACGATCGGGGAGCGCCGCTGGCGGAACATCGCTCACGGGCGTAGAAGGCCCTGCCTGACCGGTCCTGCCGTTCACGACCGATTGAGAAGCTCTTCGCGAAGGCATCAGCCGCCAGATCGTTGGGCGTTCAAGCGTACTACAGGAGCGCTATCCGGCTCTTGAAGCTGGCGTCGTCATCTCAGCATCCAGCTCAGGGGGGTAGGAATCATCAGCGGGAGTCCGCCAACGAGTGGCCGTTTCTACGCATCGGCGTAGTGCTCTCGGAAGGCGCCTGGGGTCCACGCTCCGAGTGCAAGCGCTTTGCGCGCACAAGCGAGCGCCCCAGCGGACGCTACGCATGCTCGTGGTGTGGACGAGCCTAAGCAGTGGCGCGTATCGGCACCGCCACTTCCGCATCGCCCTGGCGGAGCAGGCGTCGGTTCGCTCGCGCCCGCGGCGGCGCGATGATCGTCCACGGCGACGCTCTATTGCAGCGACTCGAGCGGATGTTGTCGTCGGATGTAGTCGCCAAACAGGGGCGCGGTGAAGTCGACGTAGCCGCACCGCCGGCTGTAGATGAGGCCCTTGACGTCGATGAGGCTGGCGGACGAGCGCCGTGCGACGCTGGTCGGCGCCGAGCCGTGCTGAAACTTCTGCGGTCTGTTGCGGGCCGTCGCCGAGCTCCGCTATCGCCGCCAGATACCGACGCTCCGCAGCGGTAGCGCGATTGAACCGCGCACGCTGAAACCCGCTGTCGAGCTGCTCCCGAGCGATCGTGTCAGCAGCCTTCGCATCACGCTCGGTGATCGGCGAACGCTCCGCGACCAGCCAGACATAGCGGCCGTAGGTCTGCAGGAAGAACGGGTAGCGCTCTGCGCGTGCGAGGATGAAGTCGAGTGCTGCCTGCTCGTACTCGACGCCCTCACGGCTCGCGGGGACCATGAGCGCTGCCTTGGCAGCGTCTTCGGTCAGCCTGCCTATCTCCACGTACTGGAACAGGCGCTCGGCATAGGAGCTCGCCTCGGCAAGGCGTCCCGGTAGCTGTGGCAGCCCGGCGCACACGAGCGCGACCGGCAGCTGGCGTTGGGCGATGCGGTGGAAGGCTGCGAGCAGCGCCTGCAGATCGTCCCTCTCGGCGAACTGCATCTCATCGAAGAAGAACACGACACCACCGTCGGAGGCGCGAGCGGTCTCGCCGAGCTCGACGAGGACATCCTGAAGATCGACGCTTGAGCAGCACGCCGAAGCTGGCCTGCTCCATCGCTGTATTTGGTCACCGCATAAAATCAAATACTTCCCTGCCATGGCGCCACGACGCAGCCCTTCGTCGGCTCGCCAACTCGGCGAGCCAGCCCCACCCCAGGGCCTCTGCCCTTGGCGCCGTGGCACACCTCTGGCACAAGTCATTCCGTCCGACACGTCCGGCCTGGCGGTTGGCGAGCGGCCCGCCGACCGCCGGGATTGCGCGACCATGTGCAGCGCGGCCGCGCGGATCACGCGCGGCGAGCTGGACGTTCACCCACCAGAACGAGAGGAGCACGCGATGAGCACCGAGGCAACCCAACGCGTGAGGCTCGGCATGACCGGGCTGGACGTTTCGCCGATCGCCTTCGGCACCTGGCAGCTGGGAGGCGAGTGGGGAGCGTTCGACGAACAGGAGGGCATCGCCGCGATCCGCTCCGCTCGCACGCTTGGGATCAACATCTTCGACACCGCCCAGGGCTACGGCTTCGGCGCGTCCGAGCGCCTGCTCGGGAAGGCGCTGCGCGACGATCTCGACCACCGCCGCGACGCGGTCGTGATCGCAACCAAGGGGGGCTTGCGCATGACCGACGACGGGCTCGTGCGTGATTCGAGCCCGGAGTGGCTGCGAGGCGGCGTCGACGCGAGTCTCGCCGCCCTCGCCGTGGAGCACATCGACCTCTACCAGGTGCATTGGCCGGACCCGAAGGTGCCCTTCGCGGAGACGGCGGGCGCCCTGCAGGAGCTCGTGGAGGCCGGCAAGATACGCCACGTCGGCGTGTCCAACTTCAGCGCCGCCCAGATGGCGGAGTTTGCCGCGACGCGGCCCGTCGAGACCCTCCAGCCGGCCTACCACCTGTTCCGTCGCGACGTCGAGCAGGACCTCCCGTACTGCGCCAGCCACGACATCGGCGTGCTCGCCTACGGGCCGCTCGCGCACGGGCTGCTCACGGGAGCCCTGGACGAGCACAGCAGCTTCCCGGCGGGCGACTGGCGCGCGACGGCACCCTTCTTCAAAGGCGACGGCTACCGGCAGGACATCGGCGTCGTACGCGCGCTCGAGCGCTTCGCCCGCGACGAGCTGGGAGTGTCGGTCAGTCAGCTGGCGATCGCCTGGGTGCTCGCCAACCCGGCCGTGCAGTGCGCGATCGTCGGCGCTCGCAGCAGGCGGCACATCGAGGACAGCGTCGCCGCCGCCGCGCTCAGCTTGTCTGACGGGGACCTGGAGCGGATCGCCCAGATCACGGCCGCCGCCGTCCCGCTGTCGGGGCCATCCCCGGAGATGATGCCCGAGTGAAGTCGCGGGTGCCGATGATCGATCCGGTTGGACGTCTCGCAGCGGTGGCCGTCTCGGCGCTGGCCGCGCTCGCGCTCAGCGGTGAGCGCGACGATCGCCTCCACGCCGGCCGCCGACGGCGCCGCCATCCGGTCAGCCGGCGACCAGCGCGTCGGTGAGGGGATCGATGCCGGCGAGTCGCCCTGCGAGCTCCTCGCTCAGCCCGTAGCGCGCAGCGAGCTCTGCGGGCGCCGTGTAGCAAACCTTCGTCTGCTCGCCGTCCGCCCAGACCAGGACCTTGAGCGGCATATCGAGCGCTGCCAGCGGCGCCGCCGCCATCACCGGCGTCCCCGCCTGCGGGCTGCCGAAGATCACGACTTTGGTCTCGCGCAAAGGCAGTCCGACGGCCTCCGCCTCGCCGCTGTGGTCGATCAGCGCGAACAGCTTCATCCCCTTCTCGGCCACCAAGGCCGACAGGCGGGCGACCGTGTCGGCGACCGATTTGGGGCTCAGCTTGGTGACGATCGCGCCGTCGCGCTGAGCCGACGATGGGGGCTGCGGCTGGACGCTGGACATGCGTGCTCCTCTCTGGTGGCTGGCAGGACTCGGACGACACGAGTCAACCACACCGGTGGCGCGGAGCATCCAAAGCTGCGCTGCGCGCGGCCCAGAGAGGGTTGGGGCCGCGCGCAGCAGGGGACAGTTGTCGACTAGCTCACGGGATCGTGATCGGCGGCTGCTGGTAGGGGCCGATGCCGGCTTCGGCGTCGGCAATCGCCGTCGCCGCGTCTTCGGCGGTCATGAAGCCAGCGGCCTCCTCGGCTTTCACCGCGCTGACGAACTTCGAGGTGTAGCTGGCCGTCGTGGGATACAGCGATTTCAGCGTGGAGGAGCTCAAATCGGTGAAGTACCCGGACAGCAGGCACAGCCCCGAGTCGCGCAGCGCTTCGTTGCTGATGCCGCCGGTCTCCAACGTGGTGAAAGCGTCTTCCAACTCGGCCTGCACCTGCAGCGGGTTGAAGTCCTCTTCGTTCACCTTCGCGAAGTTGATCGCCGAGTAGTCCTCCACCGGCACCTGCGCGTCGGGCATCTGGATTCCGCCCTCCGCGATGCCGTACTGGTTTTTCACCACGACGTCGTACGCGCCGAACAGCACGGGGATCGTCTCGATCTGCGGGCTTTTCGGCGGCAGCACGCCTTTGGTGAGCCAGTTCTGCAGCGCCGCCAGCGCGGCGTCCTCGACCTCGAACAGCGGCATGTTGTCCGTCTGGTTGATGCCGTCCAGCGCCGTCCCCGTGCCCTCGATCGGCGTGCCGAAGATGCACGAGGGCACCCCTATCGTCGGCTCCTCGCGCGCGATCGTCTCCGTCTCGTACGCCGCCTCGTGGGCGTCGATGTGCGAGGCGCCAGCCAGTTCCCACGTGCGCAGGTAGTTGTTGTCCGGCTGGCGGGCAGCCGCCGCGTCGAGCTCTTCGATGTCGCCCTGCGTGTTGAGCTGGATGAACGGCGCCGTGCTGTTGGTGCGAATCAACGACGGGAACGGGCTCGTCGCGACCAGCCCTTCGCCGATCGGCGCCGCCGTGGCGGTGCGGCCGATCGCCAGGAAGCCGTTGAAGGCGTGCGTCAGCGGCTGGATCGCGTTCACGTACGTGTCCACGCGGAAGGCCGACTGCGAGTCGCCCGCCCCGATCAGCTCTTTCGGCGTCAAGCCGCCCAGCAGCGTCGCGCTGTCGGCCTTCACCGCTTCCGCCGCCTGCGTGAAGATTTCATAGGACTGCCCGTCGTTGCTGTCCCCGAGCGTGCCGTAACGCTCCGGGTCCCAGGTCGCGAGGTCTTTCATGCCCGGCCGCTGCGCCGTCACGCCGACGTACGCGTAGCCCTGTTTGACGAGCTGGTCGTAGAGCTCTGAGAACACCGGGTCCTGGTCGCCGCCGGTGGTGTCGTTGAGCCACTCGATCACCACCGTGCCGTTGAACTTGGCCGGGTTCGTCGGGTAGCGCACGAGCAGGCGCGTGGTGTACGGCACGTCGGACTGTGACACCGCCACGTTCCAATCGCCGTTCGATGACCAGAGGCCGCTCTCCTTGTAGATGTTGGCGCCACCGGACATCTTGAACTCGCGTTCCGCGTAGCCCGCTTCGCTCAGGTTGATGTAGGGCGCTCCCGGAACGGTCGGCGTCTGCGGGGCGGCGTCGTACGGGTAGCCGTGTTCGCCGCTGGTGTACGGGATTTCCGTCACCGTCGGCAGTGCCGCTGCATTTGCCGCGGCCAACATGCACGCGGCGACAAGCGCCGCCAGGCATGCAAGTGAAAACGTCACGCCCCTGCTGATCCGGTGGCCAGCCTCGTTGCGCATGGCTCCTCCTCCTTGTGGCAGTCGAGTGGTGTCCGTCCGCGAGAACCTCCCCGATGACGCCTCGCATGAAGTCGGCTTGCTGCATCAGTAGCACTTGCGCACCACTTTGCGGCGAAACTGTAGTAACGGCGTACCGCTTTGTCAAGTGCCGGCGCCGGGCGCCACTGCGGCGGCGGCGGCGGCGGCCGCCGTGAACAGCCGCGTGAAGTGTTCGACGATCTCCTCCACGGACACCTCCACGTCGCCGTTGATCCAGTCGATCAGCACCTCGACGACGCCGCCGATCAGCGTGCGCGCGGTCAGCACCGGGTCGAGGCGATACTTCACCCCCTCGCCGGCCACCGACAGCGCGTTGTTGGCCGTGAGGTCCGCCAGCGCATGCCTGATGTCGCGCCGCAGGCGATCCAGGCGGTCGCTCACCCCCACGACCTCCAGCGCCACGATCCGCGCCTTGCGCCGGTCGTCGGTGACGATCAGCCAGCCGGCCCGCAGGCCCGCTCGCGCCTTGCCTTCGACCGTGTCCAGCTTGCCGGTCTCCTCCGCCGCGGCCACGACGATCTCGTGCACGATGCGCTCGTAAACGTGGTACAGGAGATCCTCCCTGGAGGCAAAGGACTCATAGAAATGGCGCGAGTTCATCGCCGCCGCCGCACACACGTCGCGGATCGTGGTGTTCGCGTAGCCCCGCGTGCCGAACAGCTCGAGACCCGCGTCCAGCAGCTGCTCGCGCCTGCGCTCACGGCGCTCTGGCGCGGTCAGCCCGCGGTAACGCCGAGGTTCTCGCGCGGGCGCAGCCACCCGCGGGATTCTCGCACGAGGTTCGCTAGCGGCGACGGTCCCGCAACGCGGGACCGCTTCCGAGCGCCTGGTAATGCGCGTCGGCGTCCGCCCAGCGATCGGGGTCGACGCCGAGCCGGCGCGCCCGGAACTCGCCTCCCGCCGGCGCGTACGCCTCGCCCGCGAGCCGTGCACGCGCGCCCGCCACCAGCTGGCCCGCCACGGGCTCCGTCACACCGAGCTGCGCAGCCAACCCGCGCTCCCCGAGGTCTCTGGCGAGCGCGACCACGATCGCGTCGCGCTCGCGCCGCAGCTCCCGCTTCTGGCGCTCGCGCGCGAAGTAGCGTGCGGCGCTCGTCGCGCCGTCGGCGTCGACGACCACGTCGCGCTCGTCACCCCCGTGCGATCGCTCGTCATCCATATACATGCAGTATCGACGACCGACCGGACGCGCGCGCACACGATCCCGCTATTTGGCGACGATTGCATCCAGCAGATGCGCGCCCGCGCTCGGTTGCACCGCGCGCGCCTGCGCCGGCGGGCGCACGCCGGGCGCGAACAGGCCCAGCACGATGCCGCCGAAGCCGCCGCCCACGATCCGTGCGCCGCTCGCGCCGGCCTCCCGCAGCCGCTGCACCGCCTGCTCGACCGCCGGCGTGGAGACCTCGTAGTCGTCGCGCAGGCTCGCGTGCGAGGCGTTCAACAGCTCCCCCAGCGCCGGCAGGTCGCCCGCGTGCAGCGCACGCACGGCCGCGCGCACGCGCGCGTTCTCGCTGAGCACGTGCGTGGCCCGCCGGCGCAAGGGTTCGGGCAGCTGCGCGAGGAGCTCTGGGTCGGCGTCGCGCAGCGAGCGCACCCCCAACAGCTCGCACGCCTGCGCGCATTCCTCGCGGCGCCGGTTGTAGCCGGAGCTCGCGTGCGCGTGACGCTCGCCGGAGTCGAGCACCGCCAGGCGCCAGTCGCCGAGCACGAGCGGCACCGGCGCCACGCTCAGCGCACGAAAGTCGATGCACAGCGCGTGCTCGCGCTCGCCGCACAGCGAAGCGAGCTGGTCGAGCAGGCCCGTGTGGGCGCCCACCCACTCGTTCTCCACGCGCGCGCACACGCGCGCGAGCTCCACGCGGTCGAGCGCCGGGCGCGCGCCGGGCGGCGAGCCGCCGCCGCCGGCGCCCGGCCGCGAGGCGCCGGCGCCGGGCGCGGTGGCGCTCGCGCCGAGCTCGATCAGCGCCAGGCACAGGGCGACCTCGAGCGCGGCCGAGGAGGACAGGCCGGAGCCGGGCGGCACGTCGCCGCCGATCAGCACCTCGGCGGCGCGCAGCGGATGGCCGGCGCGCGCGAGCTCGGCGACGGTGCCGCGCACGAACGCGCGCCAGCCGAGCGCCGGCGCCGGCGCGGCGAGGTCGAATTCGTCGTCCTCTGAGAGGTCGAGCGCGTGCGCGCTCACGCGCTCGCCGGCGATCGCCTGCGCGCGCACGGTCACGCCCTCGGCGATGGCGAACGGCAGCGCGAGGCCTTCGTTGTAGTCGGTGTGCTCGCCGATCAGGTTCACGCGCCCAGGCGCAAACGCCGCGCTGCGCTCACCCGGCACGGGCGATCGCCTCGCGCAGCTGGGCGGCGGACTCCTCGGGCATGGTGTCGGAGATGAACGTCCCCGCGCCCTGCTCGGAGCCGGCGAGGTACTTGAGCTTCTCGGCGGTGCGCAGCGGCGGGTAGAACTCCACGTGCAGGTGCCCGCGGCGCTCGCCGGGCGACCGGGCGCCCTGCGCGCCGGCGCCGGTGCCGGCGCCGGCGCCGGCGCCGACGGCGGCACCGGCGGTGGGCGCTTGGTGCACGGCCATCACGTACGGGAACGGCCTGTCGAACAGCGCGTCGTAGCCGCGCGTGAGCGACTGCAGCGCGGCGGCCAGCCGCCGCAGCTCGCGCGGCGTGCAGTCGAGCAGGCTGGGCCGGTGCGCGCGCAGCACCACGTGCGCTTCGTAGGCCCAGCGCGCGGCGTACGGGACGTACACGACGAGCGCGTCGTCCGCGAACAGCACGCGCCGGCGCTCGGCGAGCTCGCGCGCGAGCAGCGCGCACGGCGCGCAGCCGCCGAGACGCTCGTCGGCGGCGAGCTCGAGCGCGGGCACGGGCGGCAGGAACGGGTAGCCGTAGATCTGCCCGTGGGGGTGGTGGAGCGTGACGCCGACCTCCACGCCGCGGTTTTCGAAGATGAACACGTAGTCGACGTCCGCGCGCGCGCCCAGCTCCGCATAGCGCTGGCGCCACACCCACATCAGGTCCTCGACGCGCTGCGCGGGCAGCGTGCTCAGCGAGGCGTTGTGATCGTCGCTGTACACGACCACCTCGGCCGCGCCGAGCGGCGCTTGGAACGCGGGGAACAGGTTGTCGAACACCGCGATCTGGAAGGCCGGCACGGGGATCTCCGTTGGCGGCCTGCCGGGCAGCGTCGCGTCGAGCGGGCAGTGGTCGCGCGGCGGCAGGAACGTGCGCTCCTGGCGATCGATCGCGTAGTCGACCTGCTCGCCGCGCAGCTCGTTGAAGCGCAGCTCGCCCACCTGGGGTGCTCAACCCTCCTCGCGGGGCTGCTGGCCGCGCGCGCGTGGAGCCTGCGCGCGGCGCGCGCGTGGAGCCTGCGCGCGGTGCGCTTGGGCGGCCTGCTGCGCGCCGCGCGCGTGGCTGAAGAGCAGCAGCTGGCGACCGTCGTCTTTGCGCAGCCGCGCGAGCGCGAGTGGCCCGTAGCGCTCGCGCGGCGCCCCCTCGCCGTGCGGCTCCTCGGAGGGTGCTGACCCGGTGGGGTTCGACGCCATGGCACGAGGGTATACCTGCGATATCTCAGCGGAGCTCCTGAGGGCTCGTGGGACGGCGGCTGGGAGCCGCGAGCGCTACCGTGGTTAGCACGTACACGCTTGCGGGTTTCCCGCAAATCTGGGGCTTGACGGGGCCCCCGCCAAGCGAGAGGCTAGAGACATTCGATACGTGCCCCGCACGGGCACTTCGTCAAGCGGCACGAGGAGGAGAACATGGCAGACACCGACCAGGTCCAGGACGCGGTGGAGCGTCTGGACTTCATGGACCGCACACAGCCTCGAACGCCCGGCTTCGATCGCCGCGCCTTCCTGCGCCGCACCGCGCTGACGGGCGTGGCCGCGGGCTCGGTGGGCAGCCTGCTGAGCGCGTGCGGCTCGAGCGCGTCGAGCAGCAGCGGCTCCGCGAGCGTGTTCGGCTCGCACCCGAAGTACAAATTCACGGTGGTCAACCACGTGACCACGAACACGTTCTTCGTGCCCACCCAGTACGGGATCGCGGACGCGTGCAACCTGCTGGGCTGCGCGTACGTGTGGACGGGCTCGGAAACCAGCAACGTCGGCCAGATGGTGGACGCGATCAACACGGCGGTGGCGAGCGGCGTGGACGGCATCGCGACGTCGCTGATCGACCTGCACGCGTTCAACGCGCCGGTGGAAGCGGCGCTGAAGGCGGGCATCCCGGTGGTCTCCTACAACGCGGACGCCCCCACCAACAAGCGCCTGGCCTACATCGGGCAGAACCTGCAGCTGGCGGGCGAAAAGATGGGCGAACGGATCGTGGAAGCGGTGCCGGAAGGCGACGTCGCGCTGTTCATCGACACGCCGGGCTCCGCCAACCTGCAGCCGCGCATCGAAGGGGCGGAAAAGGCGATCAAGGCCTCCGGCAAGCCGATCACGATCCACTCGATCGCCACCAGCACCTCCGAACCGGGCCAGCTGTCGATCATCGAAGCGTATTGGATCGGGCACAAGGAAACCAAGGGCATGTACGCGGTCGCCGGGGACTCGACGGCGCAGCTCGGGAAAGTGATGCAGAAGTTCGGCCTCGTGGGGAAGGTGAAGGCGGGCGGCTTCGACTTGGCGGAAGCGACGCAGAAACTGCTGCACGAAGGCTACCTCGAATTCACGATCGACCAGCAGCCCTACCTGCAGGGGTTCCTGCCGATCCTGGAGCTGTTCTTGTGGCACGTGTCCGGGTCGCTGTCGGGTCCGGCGGAAGTGGACACGGGCCTGAAATTCCTCAACAAGGAAACGATCGCCCCGTACGTCGAATCGAAATCTCGCTTCGAGGGAACGTCCTCCACGGCGAAGGTGGTGCCGATCAAGGCTGGGGCCGCCGCCTAGCAGTGTCGAGCGTGGCGGGAGGAACCACGCCCGGAGGGCCCGCGTCGGTCGCGGGCCCTCCGCCGTCACACCCCGGCAACCGGGGATCGGCAATGAGCGCCGTGCGCGAGCGCGTCCTGGGACTGCGCGAGGGCAGCATCATCGTCGTCACGATCGTGACGGCGATCTACTTCTCGATCGAGACGAGCAGCTTCTCCACGGGCGCGAACTTCAAGACGCTGCTGCCGTACTTCGCGCCGTACGCGATCATGGCGGCCGGCGAGGTGTTCGTGATGATCCTCGGCGAGATCGACCTGTCGATCGGCGCCATGTACCTGTTTGCGCCGTTCCTGTTCTACAAGCTGAACGCGTCCGCGGGCATACCGCTGCTCCCGAGCGTCGTGATCGCGCTGCTGGTGTGCATGGTGGTCGGCTTCGCCAACGGCTTCGCGGTGGCGGTGATCGGCATCAACTCGTTCGTGGCGACGCTCGGCACGCTGTTCGCGTTCGAGGGGCTCGCGCTGGTCGTCTCGCACGGCGAAACGAAGAGCACGCCGGGCGCCGAAGTGACGCATGCGGAAGTCAACGTCTCGCACATCGTCAACGGTCACCACATCGTGCTGAGAGAAAGCGTCAACCATGTGGGCACGTTCGCGAAAATATTCGGCGCGGGCACCTATTCGGAGCTGATCTGGGCGCTGGTGATCGTGGTCGTCCTGCAGGTGGCGCTGACGTTCAGCCGCTGGGGGCTGTACACGGTGGCGATCGGCTCGAACAAGCTCGGCGCGGCGGAGGCGGGTGTGAAGGTCAAGTCGGTGATGATCCGCAACTACGTGCTGTGCGCGCTGACCGCGGGCCTCGTCGGCATCCTCGAGGCGGTGCGCGCCGGGACGACCGTGCCGGACCCCGCGAGCGCCAACGAAATCCTGTTCCTGGCGATCGCCGCGGGGGTGATCGGGGGGACGCTGCTGACGGGCGGCTCCGGCACGATCGTCGGCGCGCTGATCGGGGCGCTGTTCCTGGGCATCCTCAAGGACGGCCTGGTGCTGAAGGGCGTGAACGCGGATTACCTGTTGTTCTACACGGGCCTTGCGATCCTGATCGCGATGACCGTCAACATCTACGTCCAGCGCGCTCGTCGAGGGCACCACAGTGGCTGACGCGACCACGCCCGCGGAGGCGGCGCTGGCGCCGAGCTCGGCGCCGGACGACGTGCTGCGCGTGGAGCACATCGCCAAGCGCTTCGGTCCGGTGACTGCCCTGCGCGACGTCAGCCTGCACCTGCGCAAGGGCGAGGTGCTGGGCCTGCTCGGCGACAACGGCGCGGGCAAGTCGACGCTGATCAAGATCATCTGCGGCTTCCAGAAGCAGGACTCCGGGCGGATGTTCTTGCACGGTGAGCCCTACCAGCCGAAAAGCGTGGACGACGCGCGCGCGAAGGGCATTGAGACCGTCTACCAGGACCTGGCGCTGATCGACGAACTGTCCGTGTACCACAACCTGTTCCTGCGCCGCGAGCGCCTGCTGAAAGGGCTGCCGCTGCTCGACAACCGGCGGATGAAGCGTGAAGCGCGTACGGCGCTGGATGAGATCGGCATCAACATCCCGCGCATCGACGTGTCGGTGGCGCGCCTGTCGGGCGGCCAGCGTCAGGCGATCGCGGTCGCGCGCACGGTGTACTCGGACGCCGACATCATCCTGCTCGACGAGCCGCTGGCGGCGATGGGCGCCAAGGAGGGGGCGCAGATCCTCGACCTGGTGGCGCGGCTGAAGCAGGAGGGCCGCGTGTCGATCGTCATGATCCTGCACAACTACGTGCACGTGCTGCAGGCGTGCGACCGCGTGAGCATGATCGTGGACGGCGCGATCGCGCTGGACAAGCCGACGTCGGAGACCTCGGTGGAGGAGCTGACGGACATCGTGGTCAACGAGTACCGCCGCGCGCGCGAAGAGGCTCACGCGGAAGAGGCTGCCGCGGACGCGCTGCCGACAAACGGCAAAAACAATATTTAGGAGGAGGTGTCGCGCGGTTCTGCTCGGGCGCTCGGCGCAGACGCGCCGGCGCCGTCCTGAAGCGCTGCGCACGAGCTACACGACGGTTGTTGTCAACGGGCTGGCGCCTCGGCGCTCAACCCCCGATCGGCGCGCGCGCGTTCCCACCCCAGAAGATCTGCGTGCCGAGCGCGTCGATCACGTTCACGAGCACGAGGTTGAGCGCCATCGACTTCGCCGTCGCCTTGCCCACGCCCACAGGCCCGCCGCTGGCGTTGTAGCCGTAGTAGCAGCCGACGAGCACGATCGCCGTGGCCATGACCATGCCCTTGATCACGCTGAACAGGTAATCGCCGGGGTTTTGGAACTGCCAGAAGATCAGCAGATACCCGCCGGAGGAGATGTATCCCACCTGGTGGACGATTGCGATGTACGACGCCAGGTAGGCCACGCCGATCGCCCCCATGTACATAAAGGGCAGCACGAGCCACGAGGCGAGCAGTCGCGTGGCGCACAGGAACGTCATTGAGTTGACACCCATCACCTCCAGCGCGTCGATCTCCTCGGAGATGCGCATCGCGCCGAGCTCCGCGACGATGCCCGTGCCGACCTTCGCGGAGAGCATGTAGCCGAAAACCAAAGGCACGGCCTCGCGCAGGTTGCACCAGGCGGCGAACACGCCGGAGTACGCGGGGGTGCCGGAGGCCTCGGTGAAGTACGCGGCCTGGACGCCGCAGGGGCCGAGGCCGGTGAAGAACACCAGCGCCCAGATCACCCCCGTCGAGCCGATGATCAGGATGCCGGCCTGGCGCAGCGTCTCACCGAAGAAGCGCAGCACGCGCCCGCTGAGCACGTCGCGCAGGGTGTTGCCCATGAACTCGCCGAGCTCACCGGTGGCGCCGAGCCATTCGCGTGGCAGCGCCAGCAGTTCGCCGGCCGTGCTCGCGCGCCTGGCGGTGGCGGGCGCGGGCTTCATTTGAGGATCACGATCTGCGGGTGGGTCGCCAGCAGCGTTTGTGTGAACACGTAGTTGAACGCGCCGAACGCCAGGAAGGAGACGACCACCGCCTCGTTGACCGCGCGGCCCACGCCCTCCGCCCCACCGGAGGCGGTCATGCCTTTGTAACAGCAGACGATCGCGATGATCGCCCCGAAGATCGACGTCTTGAGCACCGAGCCCCACAGGTCGGTGACGGTGGCGTTGTCGAACAGCCGGCTCCAGAAGGGGCCGAGCGAGCCGCCGAACTCGACCTCGGCGATCATGCCGCCGAAGAAGCCGAACAGGATCGAGTAGATGTTGAACAGGCCGGTCACCAGCACCAGCGACAGAAAGCGCGGCACCACCAGGTTCTTGACGGGGTCCACGCCCAGCACCTGCAGCGCGTCGAGCTCCTCGCGCACCTTGCGCGCGCCCAGGTCGGCGGTGATCGCGGTCCCCCCCACCCCGGCGACGACGATGGCGGTGATCAGCGGCGCGATTTCGCGCACCACCTCGATCACGAAGAAGCCGCCGAGGAAGTCGATGGCGCCGAACAGCCGGAGGAAGTTGGCCGCCTGCAGCCCGGGCGCGCCGTAGTCGATCGCCACGGTGGAGATGAGCAACGGGAGCCACACGAGGCGCAGCACGAACAGGAACTGGGAGACGAGCTCGCCCCCGTAGGGGTAGGGCGGGCGTAGCGCGGAGATGATCGTGCGTCCGGCCAAGAGCATCATGTCGCCGAACTCTTCGAGCACCCGCTGCACGGGATTGCCCAGCTGCTGGGCCACGCTGCGAACCATCTGCCGCTCCTCCTCTGCCGGGTCGCCGTTGCGCGGCGGGCACGGCGGCTCCTCGCCGGGCCCGCCGCCATCTATTGTACTAGACTACTAATACACCAGCGAAGCGTGCTGGAGGGACTACAGTTGCGGTGTGAGACCACAGCAGCTCGGGGGTGTGGAGGTGCCCGCGCCCGCGCCGGCGCGGCAGCCCGGCCTGGACATCGCGGTCGATCGCGCCGCGGAGATCCCCATCGGCGTGCAGCTGGCGTGGGCCTTGCGCACGCGGATTCGCGACGGACAGTTCACGCCACGCCAGCGGCTGCCGGGGCTGCGCGAGGTGGCGGAGGCGACGGGCGTGAACGTGAACACCGTGCGCGCGGTCTACCAGCGCCTCGAGCAGGAGGGGCTGATCGACAGCCAGCAGGGCAGCGGGACGTTCGTCGCAGCAGCCCCGCCGCACGCGTCGGCGGTGGCGAGCATCGCGGCGGACGCGGCGCGCGAGGCGCACGAGACGGGGGTGGACCCCAGGGACGTGGCCGCAGCGCTGTACGTGTCGCCCGAGCGCGGCAGGCGGACGAAGCGTGGTGCGCAGGACGCGGCGGCCGAGCGACGGCGCCTGCTGCGCGAGCAGATCGCCGTGCTCGAGCGCACGCTCGGCGAGCTGGAAGCCAAACACCCCGGCGTCGCACCCGCCGCGGCGCCCGCGCGCAAAGGCATCGGTCCCACGCTGCTGAGCGTGGAGGAGCTAGAGCAGGTGCGCACGCTGCTGGTGCGGCGGCTGAGCGTGGTGCAGGCGGCGATCGATGCGCTGGGCAGCGAGCAGCGCGCAGGGCAGAGCAGGCGGACGGCCAAAGGCAAGCGCCAGGCGACGCCGGCCAGGAAGCCCACGGCGCAGGGCGATCTCTCAGCTGCCGAGAAGCCCGCCGCGCGGCCACGGCCGCGCACCAGACCTGCGCCCGCGGGAGCGTGAGCGGCGTGGCGGAGCTGTACTTCCTCGCCATGGTGCTCGGCTTGCCGCTGTTGCTGACGGTGATCTCGCTGCTCGCCGGGCTCGCGTACCGCGAGGGCCCCGAGGAGCTGCTCGACTGGCGACCGACCCGCTCGCTGGAGAAGGAAGCCGAGCTCGAACACGGCGACGTGCAGCAGATGCTCGCCGCGCTCAACCGCTACCGGCGCGAGCGCGGAGCGCCCGAGCGCTCGCTCGCGGACGTCACCGAGCGGGCGTGGGCCAGGTACGACGGCTAGGTCCCGGCCGGCGGGTACGACGGCTGGCGCCGGACGACCCCGACAGCTACCTGCGCGGGCAGGGCGCGGTGTAGAGCGCGGTCACCGGCTCGGGCTTGGATTCTTCGCCGTTTTCCGCGAATATCACTTCCGTCTTCACCTTGAAGCCCGCCTTGGGGCAGGTTTTGGGGACGCGTCCGTAGTAGATCGTCTTGCCGTGCGACTTGATCGCCGCGCCAAACTTGCCGGTGATGGTTTTGACCGACGCGTACGGCGCGCCGGGCACGCTCGCGATCAGCGGCACGCTGATCACGGCCTCGGGGCCGTAGCCGGCGGCGCCGCCGAGGTGGACGTAGGTCCCTTTGGACAGGATTTCGATGACCGTGGGGGTGTGCCCGAAGGCGAAGAACTCGATGCCGTTACCAGGTTTGAAGAAGGAGAACAGTTCGGCGGTCTCTTCCACGCGTTCGCCGCCGAAGGTCACGTAGCCGAGCACCGAGCCAACCGGCCCGGCGGCAGAGCCCTTCGGGCACGCGCCCGGCCCGACCTTCAAGATCGTTTCTTCGGGACAGGTGGGGAAGCCGCTCGGATGCAGCGTGGCGCCTGCGGGCAGGTAGAAGTTGACGCCGATGATCGGAGGGGGCGAGCCAAAGTATTCAGTTCCGCCGATCGCGTATTCGGTCTTCAGGTCGGTGCCGGCGCCGAGGATGTTGCCGGTGTGCGGAAAGCCTGGAATCGGCACGGCTTCAGCTTTGAAGCTGACAGTCGGCGTCGCCCCGGCGACGCCGGGCATCGCCAGCAGCGCCAGTCCAAGGACGGCCACACAGGTGGACACTTTGCGCATCGGATCTCCTCCGGCTTGGGTCGTGCCCACTGTAGTGCCGCAACGTGCAAAATGCTGTGTTTGTTGCGCTGCCGGGTGTCGCTTGTTGTCAAGCGTGGAGCGGCCGGCGCGCAGCTACACCCGAGATGAGCACGCTCAAAGCCGCCATCGCCATCGCGTGCCGATGACCGAGAGGGCCGAGCCGGAGCTCGTCACCTCCGGCCCCTACCGGTTGGTCCGCCACCCGATCTACACGGGACTCCTGCTCGGGGTGCTCGGGACCGTGCTGGCGAGCAAACCTGCTGGGCCTGATGATCGTGATGATCCTCGGTGGGTACTTCTACTACAGCGCGACGGTGGAGGAGAAGAACCTCACGGCGACGTTCCCCACCGCCTACCCGGCCTACCGAGCGAGCACGAAGATGCTCATACCGTTCGTCCTGTAGGCAGCGGACCGACGCGTCAACTCGTCGTCTCGCGCGGTACCACGCGGTCCACCTCGACGGTGCCCGCGGAGCGTGTGTCGGTGTACATGACGAAGACCATCGGCGCACCTCCAAACCACGCGTTCGCCTCGCGCGCGCCGATGTACTCGGCGGCGCGCTGCGAGCCATCGGCCTCCATCACCCACACGGGCTCGCCCTTGTGGAAGGGGCCGTCGCCGATGTCCGTCATCCAGGCAGCGTACCGCCGACACTGCCTCCGCAGGAGGGCGAGCGATGGGACTCGAACCCACGACTGCCTGGACCACAACCTGGTCGGCTACCTCGGCTTGCGCCGCGACTGACGGGCTAGCTGCGAGGCCAAGGCGGACAACCTGCGCGACTCGATCCGCATGGCGATCGGGCAGCTCGCCGACTACTCACACCACCTCGACACCAAACCGCAGCCAGCGGTGCTTCTACCAGAGTTGCCGAGCGAGGAACTCCGCGGGCTGCTCAAAAGTCAGTGCACAGCGATCGTGTGGCGAGACGGCGATGGCTTCAGCGACGACGCCGACGGCGCATTCACATAGGCCTGTTCAGCGATCAACACGGCGTGTACGGCGCCGGATCGCGTCGGCTGCGTGATCGCGCGCCCACGCGGCGAGCTGCGGGTCGCTGATCGCCCAGCGCTGTCGTTGGGGCGAGAACACCTGGCCGCGGGCGCGCATGCGGGAGAGCGCGTCGTTGACGCTCTTGGGGTTGAGCGGCAGCTCGTAGGGGCCGATGTCGCACGCGATCGCCGCGAGGACCGTCGGCGCGGCACGATGCGCGCTGCCGAGCAGCCTGAACTGCTGAGCGACAGAGGGCTCGGCGCCTTCGCGCAGGCGCTGCCAGGCGGCAAGCGCAGCGTCGTCTCGTTCGCTGGCGATTCGCTCGGTGGCGTCGACGATGCGCCACACGTACGCCGACGCCCCGTTCGCGAGCTCGGCGGCCGCGCCGAGCAACGAGACCGGCACGGTCGTCCAGGGACGCCCGATGGCGAGGTCGTCGACGAACTGCTGTGGTCGTGGACGCCTGAAGCGCAGGATGCTGCCGGCGCGGTAGAGAGGATGCTGGCGATCGCGAAGCGCGGACGCCAGGCGGCCAGCGCTTCTACCGACAAGCAGCTGGCGGGCGGAGCCGGGACGCTGGTGCTCCGCGCGCAGGACGCCGAGAAGCGTGCGCGCCGAGCTCGCGCTCATCCGCTGGAGCAGGTCGTCGAGATGGTCGATCGCGAGCAGGCCCGTGCCTTCGCTGAGCTCGGAGAAGAGCTCAAGCGCGTTGCGCAGCTGCTCTTCGCCCGCGCCTTCGCCAGAGCGCAGCCGCTCGAGGTCGATGCCGTGCGTTGAGAGCCTGCGTGCGAGCTGCAGGCCCTCGCGGTCGAACGCTGCCGCCCCGTTCCACCAGCTTGCGGCCTCGGGCGCATGGCGGGTGATCGCGGCGGTCGCGATCGCTATCGCGAGGTCGAGGGCGTCTGCTGTGACGCGGGCGTCGACGGTGATGGCCGGCTGCTCGAGGTCGGCGAGCGTCAGCGCCAGCAGGGCGCTCGTGCCGCTGAGTGGGTCGGTCTCGATGACGAGCAGCTCGGCTTCCTCGGTCAGTCGCAGTGCGAGCTCGCGATGCTCGGCCATCAGCCCGATCAACCAGCGGGCTGATGGTGTCCCCACCTGCTCAGGAGTCTTCGTCGAGGCGAGCACGTGCCTCCTCCAGCCCGTGGTCGAGGGCGAAGTCGTCGATCTCCTCGCTGTGCAACCTGCGCGCGTTGAGAGCGACGTACAGGCACGCGGTCATCGTGTCGTAGGGGCGGCCTTGTCCGAAGTCCAGGATGCGCTCGAGGCGTGGAGCGGAGATCGTCAGCGCCGCTTGCCGGAAGCGCTCATGCAGCGGCCCTGGCCATTGGTCAGCGGGGATCGTCGGTTCGAGCGGAATGCGTTGGGCCAGCCGGGCGAGGTCGTAGGGCGAGCCCATCAGCTTCTCGATCGTGCGCTCGTCGCTGCCGTCGATGAGCACCGCGACGTAGGCGTTGCCGGCGTAGATGTCGAGGAGGTCGTGCACGAGACCGACGCCGTCTGCGTAGTCGACGGCGCGCTGCAGCTCGTCGAGGAAGAACACGAGCTTGCGCCGCTGCTGGCGTGCGATCGAGCGCGGCAGCTCCAGCGCGGCGCGGCGGGTTGCGTGCGGCAGCTCCGCTCCGAAGCCGGATAGATCGAGCGGTACACCCTGGCTTTCGAGCAGCTTCTGGATCGTGGGCGCCGCGAGTTTGAGGAACCCCCGTGCTCTGGCTTGCAGGTCGAGGCGGGCGGCGCGGTCGATGACGAGCTGGCAGACGCCCGCGGCGCTGCTCTGTTCGGGGGCCTCGACTTCGAGCACGAGGAAGTCGTGGTGCTCGTGCAGCTGCGCGCAGGCGGCGGCGCAGACGCTCGTCTTGCCCGCTCGCCGTGGCCCGCTGATGGCGACGTGAGCGAGCTCGCGAACCCGCTCGACGAGCTCGGCGACGTCGCCCTCTCTGCCGATCATCTGCGCAGGTGCCACGCGCCCGCCTGCCGGGAACAGCAGACCGAGGCGCTCCGAAGCGGTCCCGTCCATGTGCCTATATTACTAAAGAGGAAGCTGGGACTTTCGATTTAGGAAGCCGTCGCCGACACTGCTCGTTGGCGCAGTCGCGCGACCCGACGCTTGCCGGCCTTCGTCAGCTGCCACGTCTCCGCGCCGTGGCGCTTGCCGCGCTCAAACACCGAGCCGTCCAGCGCCGTCAGCCGTGCGCGCAGGTGCTTGCCGGCCGCGGAGCGGCCCCGACTCATGACAGAGGGGCGAGCGATGGGACTCGAACCCACGACTGCCTGGACCACAACCAGGAGCTCTACCAACTGAGCTACGCCCGCCGCGTGATGCGACGAGCAAAGTCTAGCGTCGCCTCAGCTGTGTGCTCCACCGCTGTCGCGCACGGCCGCTTCGGCGCGCGCGAGCGCCTCGCTGGGGGCAAGCCCAGGGGAGCCGGCGGCGGCGGCCCGCCACGCGTCGAGCAGCCGCATCGCATCCGGTCCAAGCAGGGCGGCCATCTGCATGCCGAGCGCGAACGGGTCGCTGAGCGGCGCGGCGCCCACCCCGGGCACACCGGGCGCGCCGCCCGGAGCGGACGGCCCTCCGCCGGCGGGCGCGGCGGCGGCCGCCGGCGCCGGCTTGACCTCCACGCGAGAAGCTGGCGTGGCTGGCGCATCCGTGCTCGGAGCAACGCCTGAGGAAGAGAACAGCGCCTGCCTGGCGCGCGCGATCAGCTTGTCGGTGACGTCCGTGCCCTGGCGTTCGGCGGTGCGCCAGCCGCGGCCCATGGTCAACTGGCCGAGCGGTATCTCGGGGCCTTCGAGGATCCTGAGCGTGGCCTGCTGCGGGTTCCAGGTGTATTCGCCGAACTCGATCGGCTGCCCGCGCGCCCACGGCTCGACGATCGCCCACAGCTCCTGGTCGCCGATGTTGAAGCGACACATGTTGTGGGGGAAGTGGCGCAGCTCGACGTGGTACATGGCCGTTAGGCTCGCACGTTGGCGCTTGCGGCGCGAAGCCGTGCGCGCATGATCTGCACGGCTTCGGGATTGCTGTCGATGAGCACGTAGCGGCGGCCGAGCTGCGCGGCGACCGCACCGAGCGTGCCGCTGCCGGCGAAGCAGTCCAGGCACCAGTCTCCGGGGCGCGTGGAGGCGCTGACCATGCGGCGGACGATCCCCTCGGGCTTCTGCGTGGGGTAGCCGGTCTTCTCCGCGCCGGCGGTGGGCACGATGGTGTGCCACCAGACGTCGGTCGGCAGCTTGCCCCTGGCGGCCTTCTCGGGGGTGACGAGGCCGGGCGCCATGTACGGCTCGCGGTCGACCTGCTCGCTGTTGAAGTGGTACGCGTGGGGGTCCTTGACGTAGACGAGGATCGTGTCGTGCTTGGCGGGCCAGCGGCGCTTGGCGCGCCCGCCGTAGTCGTAGGCCCAGATGATCTCGTTGAGGAAGCATTCGCGTCCGAAGACCTCGTCGAGCAGCAGCTTGCAGTGGTGGGCCTCGCGGTAGTCGATGTGGAAGTACAGGGTGCCTGCGCGCGTGAGCAGCCGGTGGGCGTGCTCGAGGCGCGGCTGGAGGAAAGCGAGGTAGTCCGCGAAGTGGTCGCGGTAGGAGGACTGGGAGAGCAGTCGCGTGCTGTAGCGGACGCCCTGAAAGCCCTTGTGCTCGCCGGCGGCGTCGCGGACCGCCGCGAGCGTCCTGCGCGTCTGCGCCTTGCCGGTGTTGAACGGTGGGTCGAGGTAAATGAGCTGGAAGGACTCGTCGGCGAAGCGCGCGAGCAGCTCGAGGTTCTCGCCGAGCAGGATCTGGTCGGGGGTCGAGGGGTCGGGCGGCGCGGGATGTGCGTGCGCGTGCAAGGCGCCAGGGAGCCTACGTCCGCGCGCCGACGGAGGGCACGAGCTCGACCCACTGATAGACCCGCCCACACAGGCTCGGCCAGTCCGCCGCGGCGGCGGAGCGCAGCGGCCCTTGGGGGTTGGTGTTGGCGGGGGTGAGGAAGACCGCGCCGAGGACCGCCTGTCCGCCCTGTCCGGGAGACAGGTTGGATCCGTAGCGAGTAACTACGAGATTATGTTCGCCTCCGGCGAGGTGTTGAGGTATCGCGGGGACGGTGTCGAGCACGAGGGAATTGCCGTCCAGCTGCCCGCCGATGCGAGCGATCGTCCGCCCGTCGATGCTGACCTGGATGGTGGGCATGATCTGGCCCTGCACCCACACGTCCCACACGCCCGCGTGCGGCAGCGTGAACCTCGCGGACAGGCGGCCGGGGGTGTTCATCACCCAGCCTTTGTGCGCGCGCACCCAACGCCGTGGGTGTGAGGCGTGCGGCAGCCGGATGCGTACGAGCAGCGGGGCCTGGGCGGCGACGAGCCGTTCGCCCGGACGGGCGCGTCTGGCGAGCGCTTCGATCCGCGAGCACTGCGCCGCGGGGTGGCCGGAAAGCGTGATGTGGGCGCGCGCCGCCCTGGCCCCCGCCCGACGGCGCCACACCTGGTAGTAGGCGCCCTGCCAGACGAGCCGGTAGGCCGCCGGCGGGCGGCTCGCGGCGGGGTCGCGGCGGGTGACGATCAGCGGGTAGCGCAGCAGCGCCGCGGGCGCGACGCGGGAGAATTCGACGGGGTGGCCGTACCCTTTGGCGGCGCCGGCGAGCGCCGGTGGCGGGTAGACGAAGTTGGGGCCGCCGATGTCGAGTTCGCGCAGCTCGTACAGCGAGTATTCGTCGAAGTCGGTGAACAGCGCCGGGCCCTGGCCGGCGAACCGCGAGTCCAGCGACGCGAGCTCTTCGTAGCGGGCGGTGGGCGCGAGGTCTGAGACGTGGTACTGGAGCGCGTCGGAGACGAGCACCCCAGCGGTGAGCGACAGCGCGAGCAGCGCGGCGAGCGAGACTCCGAGCAGCCGCGCGGGCAGCGCGCGCAGCGCCGCGACCCCCGCCCACGCGAGCAGCACGGCGACCGGCGAGGTGAGCACGAGCGTCTTGGCTTCCCCCCAGGTGGTGACGGACTTGCTCACCGCCAGCGACGCGAGCAGCATCAGCGCCAGCCAGCCGGCGAGCGCGTACGCGCGGATGCGCAGGAGGTAGGCGCCGCCGAGCACCGCGGCGGCGAGCGCGAGGGCGACGAGCACGTGGGTGGCGACCAGCGCCGTGCCCGTCGGCGTGAGTTTGTAGCTCCCGTTCAGCCACACGCCGAGCACCTGGATCGGCCGCAGGGGGGTGTGGAGGTTGCCGGGGTTGCTGGTGGAGGCGATCACCTGGGCGACGTGGAGCGCTGCTTTGAGATTGCGCCACGTCGGCCAGGCGGCGACGAGCAGCGTGAGCGCCGCCACCGCCACGAGCGCCGGGGTGCGCCGCCGGCGGGTGATCCGAGACGACGTGCGCGCCGGTGCCGGCGCGGAGGACGCACCGGCTCCCGCACGCCGCGAGGACGCACCGGCTCGCGCACGCCGCGAGGACGCACCCGCCGGCACCGGCTCCGGGGAGCCGCCCGCGAGCACGACGACGAGGGCGAGCACCGCGGCGAGCGCCCACGCGCCGAACGCGAGCCCGAGCGCGGAGACGCCGGCGGCGAGCACGAGCGCGAAGGGGATCGCCCGCGCGGGGGGGCCGGCGAGCCAGCGGCGGTGCCCGACGACGAGCGCCCCGAGCGTGAGCAGCATGGACAGCGCGGTGATTTCCTTGACCGACGCGAACAGCACGTAGGCGTAGACGAGCGCGGGCACGACCGCGGTGAGCACCGCGAGCGCCGCCCACCACCCGGCGAGCCGCATGTGCCGGGCGAGCAGCCACGCGGGACCGGCGGCGATGGCGAGCATGCACGCGTTGAACGGCTGGAACGCCCAGATGAGGGGCAGCCCGAGCAGGTAGGCGCTGCCGCCGAACAGCGTGTCCGCACCGGAGGGGTAGCTGATGCCAAAGTAGTACGTGAGGAACCGGCCGTAGGAGTTGCGCAGGTCGAGGTGCGCGTAGTTCTGACCGTGATGGATGAGGAAGTCGGCGCCCATCATGTGGACGGCGGAGTCGGCGAGCACCATGTAGGAGGAGAAGCTCGGCCGCCCGCCGGCGAGCACGGGCGCGAGCGCGAGCACGTACGCGAGTAGCGACATCGCCAGCGGCCACGGCTGGCGGGTGCACGCCGCCAACAACCGCCGCGCCGTCCCCCACCCGAGCGCGAGCCCGGCGAGGGCGAGCGCCAGCATCAAATAAGGGGTCGCCGGCGCGAGCGCGGAGAAGTAGGTGCTCAGCTGCGAGAGGCCGATCAGCGCGGCTGCGCCCACGGCGACGATCAGGCTCGCGGGCAGGAACGAGCCGCTGACGCGGTCCACCGCGAGTCCCGCGCCGACACACAACGCCACCAGCGCGCACGGGTAGAGCAGCGCCGTGGCAACGAACATCGGCGCGATGGTAATGCGCGTGCCGACGGCCGCGCATCAAAGCGCGGTGTGCCCGCTCGCCCCGCGCGCGTACGCCCCGCGCGCCCGCCCGCCTCGCGCGCACGCCAGCGCCCCCGGCACGATTCGAACGTGCGACCCTCGGATTAGAAGTCCGATGCTCTATCCAGCTGAGCTACGGGGGCGGGGAGCCTCGATCCGGCGTGGCCTGCCGGTGCGAGCGTAGCGATACTTAAGCGCGCTTGAGCGAAAGTTTGCAAAGATGCACACGTGAGCTCGATTGAAGGGGACGAGGGAGACCTTACGCGCAAGCAGCGCCGCGAGCAGGCGCGCGCGGAGCGTAAAGCGATGGAGGAGGCAGCGGCGGCGAGCGCGGCACGGCGCACGCGGCTGACGCAGCTCGGCATCGTGGTGGGCGTGGTGGTGGTTGCGATCGTGGTCGTCCTGATCGCCACGGGCGGCGGCTCCAAAGGGGGGCTGCAGCACGGCAACGAAAAGAACGCCACCGTCTCGGCGATCTCCAGCCTGCTCGGTGGCATCCCGCAGAGCGGCAACACGCTCGGCAGCCCCACCGCTCCGGTGACGCTCAAGTACTTCGGCGACCTGGAGTGCCCGATCTGCAGGGAGTTCACGCTCGGCGCGCTGCCGACGATCATCGAACAGTACGTGCGCACGGGCAAGCTGCGCATCGAATACCACTCGATGTCCACGGCCACGGGCAATGCGGAAAAGGAGGGCGCGGAGCCGGGGGGGATCTTCAACGCACAGCAGATCGCCGCCTACGCCGCCGGCAAGCAGAACAAGGCGTGGTACTTCATCGAGACCTTCTACCACGAGCAGGGAGAAGAGGACAGCGGCTACGTGACGGAAAGCTTCATCCAGGGGATCGCCAAACAGGTGCCGGGGCTGAACCTGGTGCAGTGGACCAACGACCGCAACGACTCGGAACTGGCGAACGAGGTGGAAACCGACAAGCAGGTCGCGAACAACGAGGGCTTCGAAGGAACCCCATCGTTCTTGATCGGCCGCAGCGGCGGCGGAACGGAAAAGGTCACGGAACTGAGCGACGCCGACCTTAAAGAAGCCTCGGCACTGTTCGGCCCGAAGATCGAAAAGCTGCTGGCATCCTGAGTCGATGAGCGCCCGGACCTTGCGAATCGCGCTGATCGTGCTCGCGACCGTCGGACTGGGCTGGGCGACGTATCTCACGTACGTCCACTACTCGGGCGAACCGCCCCTGTGCGTGTCGGCCAAGAACCATGCCGCCAGCACCTGCCAGCAGGTGCAGACCTCGGTCTACTCGGAGCTGGCCGGCGTTCCGGTGGCCCTGATGGGGGCTATCGGCTATCTCGCCATCCTTGGCACACTGCTGGCCTCCGACGGCGAACAGGGTCGCTTCGCGACTGCCGCGCTGACGTTGGGCGGCTTCGGCTTCAGCGTGTATCTCACTTACCGCGAGGTGTTCACGCTGCACAAAATCTGCGAGGACTGTGTGGCGAGCGCGGTGATCATGACGATCTTGATGTGCCTGTCGGTATGGCGCTTCCTGCGTGGCGACCCCGGCGGCGATGCCGGGCCGGCGGGCCTCGAGCCGGCGCACGGCGACCAGGGAGCTGGCGTCGAACAGGCGACGCCGCTCGGCAGCGCCACTTGACGCGGCGCTAGTCAGACCTCCACCCGTCGCGTGCCGCAGCCTGTCGGCGCACTCGCCGCCGCGCCCGCCCACAGCGGGCACCCGCTGTCTATCTGTCCAGCAGGGCGCTCGGGTGCCGGGCAGTCGGCTCTATACAGCCGATTCAGCTCAGCAGCGATGACTTCCAACGGGTCGAGCACACAGCGCGCGGGCAGCGGGTCGGGAGTTGACGGCAAGGCGCGCATCGCGCGCCTGTTCGAGATGACCAGCGACCTGCTTGCGACGATCTCGCTGGACGGCCGCTTCACGCTGCTGAACCCCGCGTGGGAGCAGCTGTTGGGCTGGACGGCACAGGAGCTGCAGGCCCGTCCGATCCGCGAGTTCGTGCACCCGGAAGACCTCGAGCAGGCCCTCGGCGCGATGTTCGAGCCGACGGTTGACGGCGCCGAGCTGGAGAACATCACCACGCGCTACCTGCACAGGGACGGCTCGTGGCGGTGGCTCTTGTGGAGTGCACGCCGCGACGGCGACAGCTGGTATGCGGCCGGCAAGGACGTGACCGACCGGGTGTGGCTGGAGCGCCAGGCGCTGCACGACCCGCTGACGCGGCTGCCCAACCGGCTGCTGCTGATGGACCGCACCCGCCAGGCGCTCGCGCGTCTGCACCGCAGCCCAGGAGCGGTGGCGCTGCTGTTCATCGACCTGGACAAGTTCAAGGCGGTCAACGACAACCTCGGCCACGACGTCGGCGATCGTCTGCTGCAGTCGGTGTCTGAGCGCTTGGGCGAGCTGATGCGCGACAGCGACACGGTCGCGCGTCTGGGCGGCGACGAGTTTGTGATCCTGGCGGCGGACATCGACGACGAGGGCGAGGCGCTCGCGCTGGCAGAACGGGTGCTCGACGCACTGGAGGACCCGTTCCCGCTGGGCTCCGCCGAAGTGGCGATCCTGGCAAGCGTCGGCATCTCGGTGTCGCGGCGCCCGGACGCCGACCCCGAGGCGATGCTGCGCGAGGCCGACGTGGCGATGTATCGCGCCAAGGGCGCCGGCGGGAGGCGGCTGGAGATGTTCGACGATCGGCTGCGGCGTGAGCTCGACGCGCACGATGAGCTCGAAAGCCTGCTGCGCAACGCGCTGCCCCAACGCGAGCTGCTGCTCGCCTACCAGCCAATCCTGAGGCTCGCCGGCGGCCAGGCGATCGGCTGCGAGGCGCTCGTGCGCTGGCGACCCACAGGCAGTGGGCGCGCGTTGAACGGGACGGTGCTGCCGTCGACGTTCCTGCCACCGGCGGAGGACAGCGAGCTGATCGTGCAGATCGGCAACTGGGTGCTGCACGCGGCCTGCCAACAGGCTGAGATCTGGCGGCGGGCGGGCATCACGGTTCCCGTGTCCGTGAACATCTCCGCGCGCGAGCTCACCGAGCTCGACCTCGTCGAGCGCGTGCGCGAGGAGCTCGCCTACTGCCGGCTGCCCGGCCGCGCGCTGTGCTTGGAGATCAGCGAAGACGCGGTGGTGCGCGACCCCGAGCGCGCGCGCTCCGCGCTGAAGGATCTCAAGCGACTGGGCGTGCTGATCGCACTCGACAAATTCGGCGTCGGCCAACTCTCGCTGGGGTTGCCTGGCAGCCTGCCGATCGATCTGGTCAAGCTCGACCGCGCCCTCACCAGCAGCTTCCACGAAGACAAAGATCGGCGCGCGATGTTCGCCGCAACGATCGCGCTGGCCAAGGAGGCCGGCCTGACGGCGGTGGCGGTGGGGATCGAAACCAACCGCCAGCTGGCGCTCGCACGCGAGCTCGACTGCACGGTCGGGCAAGGATTCCTGCTGCACGGACCCGCGTCAGCGGACCGTGTGCGCCTGCGGGGCAGCGTCGGCTCGGCCACATCGGCGCCGTGGCGCCCGATCGTGCGACTGCGCGGCGCGGTGCAGCGGGGCTGACGCACGGCGACCACGGTCCCGGACACGACACCGCCGACGAGCGACAACGAGCGGCAACGACTCGACGACATTGCGATCGCCCAGTTGTGCACGTCCCGTCAGCGTCGTGCCCCACCCGTCCGGCAACGTTGCGAGCCCAGACTCATCCTTATCCGTCGCGCCTTGAGGCGCGGTGTCGATCAGCATTCCGAGCTCGGCGACGAGCAGCCGCAAGGCATCCTCGGCCTCGCGATCATTGAGTGTGTCCACGAGCTGATGTAGACGCTCCTTCGCCGCTAATCGATCTGCGCGCGGATCTGACTGCTGCCGGCCTTGACGTCGAGCAGATCGCGAGAACGCTTCACAAACGGCGGCGAGCGATCGGGCTTCGGTACAAGCTCCGAACGCCGTTGTCAGGCAGCCAGGGACAGATCGCGATCTATAGCCGCAATCTGCGACTGTATGGGAACGTGCTCGGACCGTCCGTGACCTGGCTTCGGCGTCGCGGTCGTACCTGGGAGGAAATTGGCGAGAGCGCGTGTCGCACCGGCGGTCACGATCTAAAGCTAATAGGGCATCGTCTACCTTCAGGACTCGGATAACGCAGCAAGGCTCTTCGCGCTCACCAAGGGCGTCCATCGGCTGTCGGCGGCGAAGAGTCGGCTTCTAAGGAGGACAGTCACGCGAAAGGCTCCGCAGGCCATCTCGGCTGTATCGCCGACAAGCCCTCCGCGGCCTACGTCGCGGGTGGGCGGCTGTGGTTTGCGATCGACGGTCAGCCGTGGTTCCTCGACGAGTTGAAAGCGGAGGTCGATCAAGCCGACGCTGGCTATGCCGTCGACATCTCGACACCGGAGCGCGACTACAAGTTCTTCGTCGATCCCGCGGGGCTCGACGATGCGACGGCCTTCGCCGATCCGGAGGACCGGTCGTTCGGCCTGCGGGCTGCCCAGATCATCGGGAACCCCGACCGGGGCTGGTCCTGAAGTTCCGCTTGTGCCGATCTCGGCACAAGCGGAATTATGCCGCGCCGCGGGTTATGCCGATCTTGCTGAGCAAGTCCTCGCAGGATAGCCCTGATCGGCGTGCTCGGGTCGCCATAACGCGACGAGGCGCGATAGGGGCTCACGCCAGGGCGCGGGGCCATCTACCGTGCCGTAGGCGGGATTGGTGCGGCCGTTCTCGATGTGGGAGATCCATCCCTGGTCATCGCCAATCTCCAAGCCGAGATCCTGCTAGGAGATGCCGAGTTCTTCGCGGGCCGCAGGCGGATAGCGCGGCGCCCGAGGACGACTTGATGGTCCTTGGCGATCCTCGGCAACGGACCCCCTCCGTGCGGACACGCGCTACGTTCCATATCAGTGCGTCATTCTGACTCTCCATACCCGTCACGCGTCTGGACGGTTCAAGCAGAGCGCGGCAGGCCGCCCGGCCGTCGTGACAGTTCGGTTATGTGAGTTGGCAACGCGGGAGTGCGTATGTAGCCTCGGGCAAAGCCCTTGGCTTTCTTACCTCGTACCATCGTCCGAACTTAAGGAGCAGTATGCATACAGGGGACCCACCGCTGCGCGCCTTTCACGGGATGCAACTGATGATCGCCGCCGCAGCAGTATTCGCTTCCGCGATGAGCATTCCGGCGCCAGCGAGCGCCGAAGACTATGCGTGCCAGGGCAGTGAAGCTAGCAGCGGTCACTGCTATGCCGTTGTCGAGGAGATTCCAGCCGGGATCGAACTCAACGGCAGCGTGGTGCATATCTTTACGAATAACGATTATGTTCCGCCCCTGTGCGAAAGTGATAAGAAACTTTGCGACTTCGTGACCAACGAGAGCTGGGTCGTATTCAATACGAGCACCACGCACTGGACCGAGGCTGGGGATTTCACCGGAGGGGACTACGGATACGAAACAGAGACTCCCACAGACTTTGCGGCCAATAGCCCGGTCAGCGGCTCGTTCGGCTTCTTCGTCTGGCCGTCGGGTGGCCCTGGCCAAGACTCCACAAACGAAGTCGAAATCCGTTACCAGGGCAGCGGTAACTATGCCATCAACTTTGGCGGCCGCAATGTATTCAACTTCGGCAACGACTCCGCACCCTATTGGGTAGAGTCAGGCATGGAGGAGACCGACACTCGCATCAAGAGTGAGGGTGCGGTCTATGATATGTATCTATGGGGCGCTGGCTCGAAAGAGTACTATTGGGGGGTGCCCGGGACGGAGTACCTCACGCCGAAAAACCTCAGCATCATTTGTGGTAAGAAGTTTGAATCCGAAGGAAAGCTGATAGAGCAAACCTTTGAGACCACGAGCACGTTTGGAGGAGACGAATGCAACTGAGACACGACAAACCGGCACGCCAGCCGCGCCACTGCCGACCCTTGCTACTCGTCTCGATCCTTGCCACAGTAGTCCTCGGTGGCGGCACATCGGTCGCAGTAGCGCTATCGAGCGGCGGACAGGCACCGCTTGGAGAACCACTCCCGGCTGAACCCACGGCGACCTACACGCCGCCGGTTTCAAGCAGCCCGGAAGTCTCGGAATCCGCAGCGGTGGCTATGGCAGCAAAAGAGGCGCGCCTGGAGAGCACGGCGAGCGGAGGCTCATCCGAAACGATCCAGGCTGCCACGACACCGCAAGCAGTTGCCCACACGACCCGGAAGATCGCCACTGACACCATCGGACAGGGACAGGAGCCGGCGAATGCGAGTCCCGAAGTTGCTACATGGTATGAAGGGTCCGTCTACCTCGTGGCGTTCCAAGGGAACTATGTGGCACACGACGCACCCGTCCCACCCGGCGCGAGGGCTCCGACCGGGCACTACATGACCCTGATCGTAGATGCATACAGCGGCAAAATCACCGGATACGAGCTGAGCGAAACGACGAACCTAGCGCCAAAGGTCGCGGCGACGGCGAAAGGCTCGTGACCGCGCGCTATCACGTGACGGATGCTAAGCTAAGTTCCACATGTGGGGCAAGTTGAGAAAACGGTTGACCTATTCCAACGTGGTTGGCACGCTGGCGCTGTTTCTGGCGCTCGGCGGAGTGTCATACGCAGCGGTAACACTTGCCCCCAACAGCGTCGGGACGTCCCAGCTTCGATCCGGTGCAGTAACCGGATCGAAGCTGGCGTTCCCGATTGGCGCCGTCACGGGCGAAGACGCCGGACCGTTCACACTGAGCGCGGGCAACTGCTCACCGGAGATGCCGTGTCCGGCGATGGCTGCCAGCCCCTTGACGTCAGCTAACCTCAATCTCAGCAAGGCGTCCCGCGTCCTGCTGATCGGCTCAGGTGAGTTTCACCTGAGCAGTCCAAACTCAGCGGGGAGTGTCGCGCTGGGGTTGCAGGTTGCTAACACCCGGCTCCCGGCTGGCTTCCAGCCGATCACTTCGACCAGAGCAACTTCTATCTCGGTCGAGCGAGTCGTGTCCGTACCCGCTGGCCGGGCGACGGTAAGCCTCATGGCGGACGCGATCGGAGCGAGTCCCGGTACGTCAATTTCGGGAGTCGATCTGCAAGTCGCCGCCATCGTCCTACCCGCGATGCCTTCTCCGGGCGGATCAAGAAACACCAGCGAAGCGCCCGTCCCCGTGCCGGGCACCTAAACCTGCGTCGCCCTCTAAAGCAACGTCCGCGTCGATTTTTTCGCCCAACTCCGTCATCGTGACGCCGAGTGGCGTGGCCCCGCGCTTCTCGCGTAGCTGCGGTGTGTTCCACAGTGTCAGCGCGTAGATCGCGGCAGTGTACGCCTCGCTTTGGTGACAACCTACGCCGCGTGCGCTAGGACGCCAGACAGCCGACACCAATGCAAAGCGGCTCGTGTTGACTTCGGTTAGCTCCGGGAGTTCTCGCCGCATTGGTCTATTCGCTTTCGGCTACGAGGACTGTGGTGGCAAGGGTCTTGTGGTCACCGTGTGCGTCTTGGAGTTCGACGGTGACCTGGTATTCGCCCGGCTGTGTGTAGGTGTGTTCGATGGTCAGCAGAGTCGGTCCTGTGGTTTCGTAGCTTTGGGTGACGGGCTGGGTGCCGTCGCCGAAGGTCCAGACGGCTTGTAGGTGCAGTGGCGTTTCCGCTTCGTCTTCGACGCGTGCCTCGATCGTGGCCGGCTGTTCAGCGATAAGCGCTCTGGGAAATTCAAAGGCCGCGTCCAGCGCAGCTGTTATCGTCAGTTTCGTTGCTTCGGCGGTGATAGTGGGGTGGGCGAGGCTATCGGTTTCCGCCGTCTCGGTGATCTCGTACACGCCTTCGTGTTCGAACCTATGTTCCAGCAAGCTTGTCTTTTGGATGTCATAGGCGGTGGTGATTTCGTTTTCTTCGCCCGTTTCGTCGGTGACTGGGTTCCTGAAGCTGAACTTCCATTTCACGCGCTTGGCGCGCGCGCCTTCGAGTTTGGAGGAGAGCGTGACGGGCTCGCCGACGCGTGCTTCGCTCGTATCCACGCTATGCTCCACCTGGGCGGTGGGGGGCGTGATCGTTGGCTGTGCCCCGCAGCCTTCTCCGTTTGGGCCGAAGCGCATCACGCGTCCTTGCGCGTAGCTGAGCATCATCGCTTCTTCGCCGCCCGCCGCCGCGAGCAGGGGCTGCTGGTAGAATCCGCCAGGGACGCGGCAGTTTGGCTGGCCAGAGCCTTCGCCTGCGCCGCCTGTCCAGCCGATCTCTCGTGCTTGTGGCGCCCCGGATTCGCCGCTTTCGGTGTAGTGGTAGAGCATCACCCCGTTCTCGCCGATTGCTGGCAGCTGGGCGCGCATGAAGATCGTGCCTTCGCCAGCACTAGCCGCAGCGTAGGAGAGGGTGCCACCTTCTTCTTCGGGGTAGGTGCCGGTGACGAGGTTCGATTCCCCTTCGCCTGGGTAGAACGTTTCTCCTGCGAGCGAGTAGAGGAACTTCGGTGTCACGTCGATGTCCTGCGAGCCGCCTTCACGATCCTCAAGCGCTGGGATTTCCCATACTTCTTCTCCGACCTGCGCATACACACGTCCCCCAGCGGTCACGATCGGGGACGCGGGAGATTCCGCTTCGTCTTCCGCGCAGGCGGGTTCTGCGGTGACCGGGTCACCTTCGTCCAGACAGTCGGCGTTGTCCACATAGCGCGGGCCGAGCGTGTCGTCCTCGTGCACGCGTTGCACGGCAGCGCGCAGCTGTTCTCCTTCCTTCGACGTCTGGGCTTCATTCTGCTGTCCGAGGATCAGCACGTCGTGCGTGCTGGGATCAACAGCGATCCCCGACGGCGCCAGCAGTGCCGCGCGCGGCACTTCCGATGCCGACGCGAGCAGTTCACTGCCTGCCACCAGTGTTTTCCCTTTCAGTTTTTCTGCACCCACTTTTGTCGAGAAGGCGTATAGGTCCGCGGCCGAGAAGTCTTCCGCGTCAAGGGCTCTCTCTTCGCCCCTGAGGGTTGTTTCCTCTCGCGCGTTCTCCGCGAGTCGTTCTTCGAGTGCCTTCAGTTCTTCTTCCAGTTTGGCCCGTCCAGGTTCCTGCGCTTTGGTTAGTTTGTTCCTGATCGGTTTGGCTTCCCGCTCGACTTTCAGGCTTTCGCGTTCAAGTCGTTCTAGCGCTTTTTCGACTTCCGGCTTGTTCGTGACCCGTTCTTCATCCAATAGCAGATAGACACGGTCCAGTGCCGGGTCTACCGCGAGACCGCCGAGACGCTCGTCTGGATAGGAGTATTCTTCTTCGGCGCGTTCTTTGACTTTGATGCGGTTTTCAGCCAAGAAGTCGCCCTGCGAGTTGAACGCCTGCAGCCGTACGAACAGGCGCGGTCCGTCTTCTCCTTCGACCAGAAGTTCGTCGGCTATGAAAAACTCGCCCGTCTGCGTGTCAACAGCAAACGCATGCTCATTCGGCGGCCCTTCCGGACTGATCTGCCCATGTTCGCCCGCCGAGCCAGAACTAAGCGCACTTCCCACAGCACCCAGCCCACCATACACCCCGCCCACCGCCCAAGCACACGAAGCGCCAGACAGCGCCACCAACCCCGCGAGAACACCTGCCACTCCTACCCCGCGCGACCACCTCATACCCCAGATCACCCAGACCACCAGTCGTCGGACTCGCCCGGCACTCCCACAATCCATCTAGACGCCACCTCCCTGCATCACCCGCCGCTTCCCATAGCTCGCCGCCCCGAGCAAGTCGGGAAGCCTTATCGCGGGCACCATACGTGCCGCTCTCAGCATTTTTTCCTCGGCATAAGTTCACATCGCTTCGTGTAGGCGATTTCAGCAGCGCCGCGTTCGGCCTCCTTCTTGACGTCCTTGGCGACAGCCGCGTAGTCGCGGTTTTCCAGCATCTTGCTGCCCTCACTCGCGACGAACCGGAGATAGTTCTGCGTCGTGATTGTGCGTTCTCTGCCTGCTTGGGCGCTCAACAGCCCACTGAGGTACGGCTCGTATTCAGCGAGCGTGAGATCGTAGGTGATGCCGCAGATCGGGTAGCTCGTGGAGACGTTTTCGCCTTTGACGCCGGACCAGACATAACGCGTGCTCTTCGGCGGGAATTCTTCACCCCTCGCCGCAACGTATTTCGTCTCCTTGCAGTTCGCTTCACCTTCTTCGCTGCTGTCGCCTCTCACCGAAGGGTCCTCGAACGTCGCCGGTGTCTTACCCGGGATGTTCTGCACGACCGCCCAGAACTCTTTGTTCTGTTCGCCTGTGACGCGTTCTCCGCCGCCGCCCTGAGGATTAAAGAACTGCAGTTCCTGCGCGACCGCCAACCCCGCGAACCCGATACTGCTTTCAGTCGCGTTGATCTGCTCGCCCACGCCCCGATCCCCGGACCCGCTAGCCCGGAGCACCTGCGCCGCCTGCGGCCACCTCTGGTTTTCGCAGCCTTCGGCCACCGCTTCCCAGCTCTCCGGGGCGCCGGCTTCCAGGTCTTCGCCACGCGCACCGTCGCACAGCGCTTCGCCGTCGAGCATGTGGAACGCTTCGGCTCCCCATGAGCCCGCGTGCACCTGCGCGAGAAACTCCTTGAAGATGTGCGTGGTGCCCGAACGTTCCGCCGGGACCACCGGCCGAATCACATCATTTTCTCCGCCTTCGCTGCAGCTCAATTCGTCGTGCCCGTCGCCGTTCTGTGCCGTGATCGCTTGCGCCCACGTCCTGATCGTGCCGCGGTAGATTCCCTCGATTACTTCCTGGTCGAGCGCGAGCCGGCCCAGTATCGTGAACTTGCCTTTCTTCGCAGGGATTTCGCTGGACGCGACGCAGTCCTTCGGCAGGTGCACGACAACAGCGAGGGCCTCCTGCGCGACCGGGATCGTCTCGAGCGATTCCGCTTCCCCACCATCCCGGTGTGATTCGACTTCTGCTTTCTCGCGCGCGTTTGGAGGTTCCTCTGTCCCACAGAACAGGTATTCGCCGTAGTTTGGTGTGGCGCCTTCAGCGCCGAAGGCGCGCATACACGCCCCGCTGCCAGCGTTCGCGCCACTGGACGCGTATTCAACGCGGGGCTTTCCGCCGCTTCCCTGGCTGCCACTGCACGCCGACGTGTACGTGCTCGTGTTGAACGCGTCGGCCCACAGTACCTGGGCGGGAGCCTGGAGGGTCGCGCCCAGCGCTTTGATATTCGCGCCCATACACTGCAGCAACGGCCAAGTGGTGAAGCTTGAATCCTCACCGTAATAGAGGGCGCCTCCGTCGACTTCCTCGTTCACACGGTAGGCCACCACGTGAAATCCATACTTGGTGTGGGGAGACAGTTCGCGCAGGACAACGCTCACGTGTACGGGATTCACGCCGCTCCCGGCCGACATCACCGGACTCTTATATTTATCGCTTGCCGATTCGTACACGACGTAGTAGTCCGTGTCGAAACCAAACGGGTTGATTTCCGCGGTCACCACCGCTTCCGTTTCCCATTCCGAGGTCGCGCTCTCGTTGGAGATTTCGACCGAAAGAGGCTTGAACGCGGTCCACGCAAAACCTTCCCCGAGCTGGGTCTTCATCACGCCTTCTTCTCCTGCGTGGTCTTCTTCGCCTCTTGCGTGGTCTCCTTCGCCTCTTGCGTGTTCAGTTTCCCACTCTTCGATCCCGGTCGCGACGCCGATCAGCGCCCATTCGGCTGAGTTCGTCGAGGAGGGGTCCGACGATTCGCGCCCACAGCCATAGCCGATTTCGGGCATATTCTCGTGTCCCGGTGCTTCTTTATAGGGTTTGTTGTCGAGTTCGGCCGCGAACCGGATCGCCTCGCGGCCGATGTCGACTTCTGGACGGAAACCTGTTCTCACCGGGTACACGTCTGGAGGCGTTTCGGTTTCTTTCAACGGTTCGCCCAATTCCGAGTCGAGTAGTTGCGCGTCGAACCAACTAGGCAGGACCAGCCGGTCATAGCTGTGTTCGAAACCGGGTAGCGCTTGATGGCATTCGGCGGCGCGGTCGTATTGCCAGTACGATTCGGAGCAAGGCCACGGCTCGGGGAGGCACGTCGCACCGAACCCGCGCCATTCTTCCAGACAGAGTTCCATGATGTTCCCGCTCGTGCGGTCCTCGAGCACCGGGCACCGGTAGCCCCATGCGCTGCCGTGCGAACCGGGATCGAACGCGAGCACTTCATCGAAGTTGCCGGTCTGGAGGTCGAGCGTCGGTTCCCCCAGGTAGCTTGCCCACGGATAGTCTTTCGCGCTGCGAGCGTTGATTTCGGCTTCTGTCGCGAGCGCGAGGTAGCGTTCAATGCTGCAGCGTTCGTTCGGATCGATGTCGACGCACTCAGCTTTGCTCGACGGGTCGCCCAGCTGGAGCCCCCAGCGCACGGGGTCTGTAGGCGGCGCCCACCAGGCAGCGCAGACGTTGCCGTATCCGTCGCCCATCTGGTAGCTCCCTGGCGGGCTCAGGGTTTCGAACGCCGGTGTTTCTTCGCTGCGCAGCGCTGTCGCGATCCCCTTGTAGCTGCAGTAGTGGCCCTGCTGGGACTGGCGGAACTTCTGCGCGCCACCGGCGTCATCGATCGTGTGCGAGGCCAGGAAGCCGGCTTCGGCCGGATCCTGGCACTGTTCCGCCTCCGCCCCGAGCTGGCCGGTCTGCCAGCAGTAGTTCTGCGCCCAATCGATTGTTTCCGCTTCGTTTGCATCCGCGCGTGCACCGACGAACGCGAGAGCAGCCAGGCTGGCGACTGCGAGGCACGAGAGCAAGCGCAGCGCCCGGCCCACCCCGCGCTACGTCCGGTGCGTCCGGTTGAGCGGCCTGTGCCTGCGCCCCTGTTTCGCAGTATGCTGGGGCCCGCGCGTGTCGACCGCGAGCACGCCCTGCACGGCGTCGAAGGGGACGGTGCCGGGCAAGCTCCTGAGCACCGGGCCGCTGTCGACGCCTACGAGATGTGTGCGCACTTCGGTCCCGGCAGTCGTGGCACGCGAGATCCACGCCGTCTGTGCGTGTTCGGCCCGGTCCAACGTGCTTTCCAGCCAGTAGATGCTCCCCCCGGCGGTGGCGACCGCGCCGAGCACGCCAAGGCCGGTGATGAAGTGCGAATCGACGCTGCGGTGGGCGATGTCCGCGCGCGCGATCGCGTTTTCGCCGGCCCAGTAGATGTAGCCGCCAGCGACCGCCACTTCGAAGCTGACCGGCGTTCGCGGCAGGTGGATGAATTCCGGTTCGACGTCGCTGCCGTCGAGGCGCGCGCGGCCGATCGCATCTTCTGTGAGCCAGTAGAGGCGCCCCGCATAGATGCTCACCGTAAGAACCGGGACCGCGCTCGCGATGAAGTCGTCTTCGACATTGTCGCCATCCACGCTCGCGCGCCCGATCCCATACCGCGACGGTTCCGTCGCGAGCGGGTCTCCCGTGCTCCAATAGATGTGCCCGTCGGCGACAGCCACCGAGTCCGCGTCCCGTTCGGTTCGCGCGGTCGGGCCCGGCGGCAACAGCGGCGGCTGCGGGATCCGCAACAGATCTGGGTCGACCTGGCCCCCGTCAATGCTCGCGCGGCCGATCAGACCCCCCGTCCCGCCACCTCCGAAGTAGATGTACGGCCCACTGATCGCGATGCTAGATACCTCGCCCGGGCCGGGCCTGAAGGGATTCGGTATGAAGCCTTCCGTCGTGTCGCCGCCGTCGAGGCCGGCGCGCGCGATCCCGCCGCTGTGCGTCGTCCCGTACGTCGTCCAGTACAGGTAAGCGGTCGCGGGCGAAGATAGACCCAGTGCCATCGTAATACAGGCGGGCATGATGATCACGGTCATCCTCCTGAGTCCGACGAGCCTACACACGCCGTGCCACATGCACGACACCATATCAACAACTGGACCATCACGTCGTGCGGGGAGCGGGCGCGTCGCGCAGCGCGTCAGCGACCGGTGTTCGTCGTTTCACCGTAAGCCCCCTTCGCCGATGGACAAGACTCGCGAGTCCAATAATGAGAGTGAGTTTCCCCGCATATTCGGCACCGGGTCCGTGGTCCGAATGCTTCACTCCGCCACCGTAGCCCTGCCACAAGAGCGCGTCAAGACAAAAGAGGGGAGATCACAGCTATCGAGGGGATGGAGAATATGACACAGGCAAGGCCGCTCAAGTCCAGTGATCCGTCGTGCCTGGGGTGTCTTCACGAGCGCACCCCTCAGATCACGTCTGTGCGAGACGCCGAGCTTGCGGCGTAAGGCGGGTCGCGCTGGCTAGCCATCAGGCGGCCTTCGCGCACCGCGGCTCCGATAGCGTCTCGCGGCGATGACGCGCTGGAGGCCAGGGCGAGACGATGGTCCCGATAGAGGCGAATCAGGCCTACTGGGCTGAAGCGGGCCAAACCCTCGGGTTCTTGACCCGAGCGTCGCGGCCGGCAGACTGAGGCGCACGCGCGGACTCGCGGGGCGCGGTCTCGCGTCGTGCGCTCTCGTGGACGCGCCGCCAGCGTCCAAGCGTCGCGTGCTGGCGCTTGCGCCACAGGGCTCACTACTGCCAGGCGGCGAGGCCGACGCAGCCGCCCTTCTCGACGAGTACCACGCTCGCCGCCGCCGCTGACCTCCGGGCCATGAACACGGCCCCAGGACGATTGCGGCGACCGGCCGTCCCGGCTCGCCGCAATCGAAGCGGGGGGTTCGAACTCCGGGACGACAGACACACGACGCATCTTGAGGGCGCCGCACTCACGCGCTCTGCCACGGGCGGCGTCCCTTGCTGCCAGCCGGGACCGGGAACCTTCCGCCCAACGAAACCCTCAACCAACCCCGCCCAACTCGCGCCAAATCCGCGCCAGTCCAAGCGCGGACCGTGCGGTTTCAGGCCGTTCACAGCGGCTTCGCGGTGCCGCGCAACGCCAGCGATCAACCCGCCGCATCCCGCTCAACCATGCGGAAAACGGCATCGGAAAGCCAAAAAGCAGAGGCGGGGGACCGAGGAGTCGAACCTCGCGTTGCGGTTTTGGAGACTTCTGCGGCGTCCTGCGGTCTCCAGCGGTTTCTAGCGGTCTTAAGCGGCGTCGTGCGGTTTCGCGATCGGCGTGGAATCTGGCTCTGGCGCACGGAATGCGTGGCGGAGCCCGGGTGGGCCGACGGCCGGTCTTCCGGCGATACAGAGCTTTGCTTGCTTGGGTTCTCGCGCCACGCCGCGCGCCAGTGATCGGCATGTGCGGACGCAGCGCTGCCGCCGAGCTCCGAGCGCGTCGTCTGAGGGCGGGCAGACGCGCGCTCACGCCCGACAAAGCAGTCGTGATCAGGCCATGAGCCTCGACACTCCCCTTCGTCCTATGCAGTAGCGATGTCCGCTTCGGCGCCGGCTATCGCAGGCGCAGGGAAGTAGGCGTGCCTGGCTGTTGGCGATTTGGACCCTGGATTGGACTTCTTCGCTCGTTCCGCGTTGGGCGTCGTGCCTGGCTTGCGCTGGCGCGATTGCTCACAGCAACCGCATGTCCGGACCATCGCGTTCGCAGATCGTTCGGTCGGGCGTATGATGTAGTCGTAGGAAGCCCCGTTAGGAGACCACCAATGGGAACCTTGGTCGTGAAGGCCTATCCGACGACGCTGTTCGGGAATGCGGCAGACCACACCTACGTCGAGTGCAGTACGGGAGCGGTCGGCTGGTCATGCTGGGGCGGGAAGACAGGCGGCACGGCCGTGCGACAGGCGGGCGGAAGTACCGTCAGGGCGAACGACATCGCCGAGCCAAACGAGCGCGCCGGCATCACCTGTTACCTCATCAACGGCGTCTGCCACCAGGCCGCCAATCGCATCCTGCTGCCTGCAGGCATCACGGTGAACGGCGTTCGCGGGTACCAGCTTTCGAACGCCCTCTACGGCACCTACGGCCGGGCCAGCGTCTGGCCGTGCAGGGCACCGTTCAACCAGCACCCGACAACGACGGGCGACCTCCCCGCTTGCGTTGCACCGCTGACCATCGTCTCAGCACCCACACGCACAGACCTGGACGAGGCCGACGCGCGTTATCTTGTGGACGTCTTGACAATTTACGACGAGTTCGATCGCGTCTTCGTCGCCCCAGACGCGCGAGAGGAGCGCGAGAACTTCCATCTTCAATTGTTTGCCAATATGGTCGATTTCTACCTGGGTTCCGGCCTCGGCGATCGTCGTCAAGAGCTGATCGAGGTCCGGCGGGACACAGAGCGGCGTCAGCAGATATTCGAAGAGCACGTGAGGTCGGATGGGTCGCTACGCCCGGACCGAATCCGAGAAGTCAACGAACTCACGCTGGACTTTCAGGCAAATCTCGCCCAGGTCACGACGGACGACGAGTACGAGCAGCTCTTGCAGCTGCCGAAGGATGAGCGCATCGTGCTGGCCGATCCGGAGGTGACAGGCCACTCAGATGGCTAGCCCGTCGCTCCCCTATGGGCCACGCATCTCGGATGACGAGTACGACCGACGCGTCGTGGCGCTCAACACATCGGTCGATCAGCACGGGAAGGATCGCGATCGGGAACTCAGGCGTGCAGAATTGAACCTCGCGCTTGACCACCGGCTAGGTCAAGACTTCCCAGCGGATCGGCGCCGTATGCTCTGGGAGGCACACGAGCGAACCGAGCGCCGTCGTCGACGCCTCGCGCTCCGATCTGTTTTGGGGCTGATGCGCACGCGGTCGATCGAGGGCGCAATGGACGGCCTCGCGCGTGAACTCGTAAGGGCCTATGCCAAGGTTCTCACCCGCGCCGAGCTCGAAGCGTTCTTTGGCAACGCCTCCGGCGACGAGGGTTCGAGATCGTCGAACGGGGAGGCCCGGTGCCCGTGAGCCGAGGCGGGTCGATTCCGCGAGGGCTGAGCGCGACACTCGGCGGCCACCTGGGTGTGATCGAGCCCGCCAGCGAAGCCGCCAAGGATAAAGTCGGACTCGTGCTGTCCGCTGCAGGCGAAGGTCTTTTGGCCGAATTCACGTGCGGCGTCACCCATGTTGCGGTGAAGGGATCGGTGATCGTCGAAGTGAAGGCAAACAAGATGCTCTCGAAAGCGGCCCTCAAGTACTCCGAGAAGAAGGGCGTTCAGCGCGTCACGCACTTCGCCGGCGGCGCTGCGCAGGGCTTGTTGATGACGATCGGCGACGCGACCGCCGAACAGTCCGGACTCGCGTTGACCGCGGTGAAAACCGACGAACAGCCGATCGAGGTCAACAGCGTCTACTAATATTGCCGAGTACCACAATGAAGCGAGGGCGTCACGGGTCGGCCACCGGGACGCAGATGTATGCGGGGGTCGCCCCGAAGCTCTGAGCCCGGGGTTTTGACAACTGACACGCTCGCTCTTCCGCGCAAGGAGGTGCGCGACCAACGCCGGTGACACTGCTCCTAAGGACGAGACCGACAGCCCAGACCAAAGCGCGAGACGCTGGCTTCGCCGTGGGTAAGGAGCAGTTTCGGGAGCGCCAGACGAGACGATCGAGAATCGTCCTGAGCAGGAGCCGAGGGAGGAAGTAAGGCGCTCGCTTAACCGCGGAAGCACAACTCGCTGTCGTCGATGGCTGATGCTTCACGAGTCGGTGATGCGCCCCCGGATCTAATCGACGATGGCTAAGTCATGGGACGATTCGCGTCTACAGATCGCACGCGTGTGCTAGGCAGGGTAGTATTTTGCCGGCTGTCGATTGGTATGCGAGCCTCGAGGACTGGAGCGGATCATGCGGCGGACGGAACGATTCTACGGGCGCGACGATCGCGGGTCGGCGCGCACTACCTCAACAGCTTGGATGCGTGGCTGTCGCTTCGTCGTCGGGGCGGCGGGGCTGGTGTTGGGATTGGGAGTTCTGCAACTCGTGTGTCTGGCCACATCCGGCTTCGGCGACGGTCGCGTACACGTACAACAACTACGGCACCGAAGAGCGCCCACAACCCATGTGCCGAGGAAACCCCAACTACTGGTTCGTCTGTGAAGTTCGTTGGTGGTTGAAGGGGTGTCGTAGTCTTTGCCGAACTCGTCGCTGGTTGGGTCCAGCGATGATGGAGGTTCGGTATGCCTGCGTTGGCGAAGAGCGTTGAGATCGCA